>ERZ772960.28-NODE-28-length-134077-cov-5.960253_pt1 | contig 134077 bp, 92 predicted proteins | sample MGYA00580678_ERZ772960 | MGnify/ENA primary metagenome ERZ772960 (study PRJEB29015, sample SAMEA2737930) | human oral metagenome | biome: human oral; feature: human-associated habitat; material: dental | place: China | collected 2059 ...
GCTAAATGCAGTGCGTTTTGGTGCTAAATGCAGTGCGTTTTGGTGCTAAACGCAACGTAAAATGGTGCTAAATGCAGGGCAAAATGGTGCTAAATGCAAGGTAAAAAGCATAAACATCCACACCAAAATGGTATAAATAAAACCTTTTAGAACCCCTAAACCATAGCCTGGAAGGACAAAACAGCCGCTAAAAAGTGGGTTTTTAGGGGCTAAAAGTGGGTAATTGGACTTGAAAAATCATGAGCTTGCAACCAAACTAGAAAGGCTAAATGGTGCAAAATGCAGGTTCTTCTCTTAAAAATGGACAATGAGGAAAACGAAAAAGGTTATAAAAAAGTGCAATTTACCCACTTTTTAACCTACTTTCTCGCTAGAATGGAACGGAAATTAGATCAGTATTGTAAAATAAAATTTAAATTTGCAGTTGAAAGGTTTCACACAAAACCACTACTGGCCTCACACACTACCAGCCTCACACACAACCACTACCAGCCTCACCCCCAGCCCCTCTCCAAAGGGAGAGGGGAGTAATATGCCTTGTAGTTGACAAGAGGACAAGAGTTCGAGTTAACAAGCTAATGGGCGTGAGCCATCTTTTCACGTTTTCACTCTTTCACCTTTAAAGGGCGAAGCCATCTTTTCACCCTTTCACTCTTTCACTCTTTCACCTTTAAAAGGCGTGAGCCATCTTTTCACCCTTTCACCCTTTCACCTTTAAAGGGCGTAGCCATCTTTTCACCTTTTCACTCTTTCACCTTTTCACCTTTAAAGGGCGAAGCCATCTTTTCACCCTTTCACCCTTTCACCTTTAAAAGGCGTGGGCCATCTTTTCACCTTTTCACCCTTTCACCCTTAAAGGGCGTGAGCCATCTTTTCACCTTTTCACCTTTTCACCCTTAAAGGGCGTGAGCCATCTTTTCACCCTTTCACCCTTTCACCTTTTCACCCTTTCACCTTTAAACGCCTTTAAGAGCCTTTAACCCTCTCCTTAATCAAACAATCCAGGCTCTTTTGCGTTGCTTGTATAGATGTTTCTACCCAGATGTTGGTAAGCCAATTCGGTTACCATACGCCCCCGTTGTGTACGTTTAATAAACCCTTCCATGATAAGGTAAGGCTCATACACCTCTTCTAAGGTGCCTGCATCTTCGCCTATGGCCGTTGCAATGGTGCTTACGCCAACAGGTCCACCCTTAAACTTATCGATAATTGTGAGCAGAATTTTATTGTCTATCTCGTCTAAACCATACTGGTCGATGTTCAAAGCCGTGAGCGAGAGGCGTGCAATAACCGTATCAATGCTACCATTACCCTTCACTTGGGCGAAGTCGCGCACACGCCTTAGCAGTGCGTTGGCGATACGGGGCGTTCCACGCGACCGCCTTGAAATCTCCATTGCCGCCTCATCATCGATGGGAACGTTCAATATTCGCGCCGAACGCTTAATGATACGCGCCAGCGTTTGCGGGTCGTAATACTCCAAATGCAGGTTAATACCAAACCGCGCACGCAACGGGGCAGTAAGCAAACCGCTGCGCGTGGTGGCTCCGATGAGCGTAAAGGGGTTGAGGTCTATTTGTATCGACCGCGCCGAGGGTCCTTTATCTATCATGATGTCTATGCGATAATCTTCCATGGCCGAGTAAAGATACTCTTCAACCACGGGCGAAAGACGGTGTATCTCGTCGATGAACAACACGTCGTTGGTTTCTAACGAAGTGAGAATGCCTGCCAAGTCGCCAGGCTTATCCAGCACCGGGCCGCTGGTTATCTTAAATCCCACGCCCAATTCGTTGGCAATGATGTTGCTCAGCGTGGTCTTACCCAATCCCGGAGGACCGTGTAAGAGGGTGTGGTCGAGTGGTTCGCCACGATATTTTGCCGCCTCAACAAACACTTCTAGGTTTTCTACCACCTTACTTTGGCCGCTGAAATCTTGGAATTTCGGCGGTCTGAGGGCGTTTTCAAACTCGCGTTCGCTGGGCATTGTGCGTTCGTCTCTGATGTCAAAGTCTTCTGTCATAATGCAAAGGTACTAAAAATTGCAACTTGGTTGCACGTTTTAACGCCTAACTTTGCAGTACAACATAACATTCTCGTTAAGGGAATGAGCGTGCGGAAAACGAGAGACGGCATTTGTCGGCCTGCGAACTAGTAGCTAGGAAATCTAAAATACAGAAAAAGCCTAGTGAAACTAGAATAACAAGGATGCCTGAAATACCCAGAAGAACTAGGCAACTTGGACAGGCTAGACAACTTGCAAACTCGTAAACTTGTAAACTTAAAAAACAACATATTATGTGTGAACATCATCACGAAGAAGAAACAAAATTGTGGCAACCCATACTCTCGGGTGTGCTGCTAGCGGCTGGAATAGCCTTTACATGGATGGGCTGCGGATGCTTTTCGCGGCCGTGGGCGCAACTGGTTTGGTACATTGCGGCCTACCTTCCCGTAGGGTTTGGCGTGATGCATGAGGCCGTGGAAGAAGCGATGAAAGGGGATGTTTTTAGCGAATTTATGCTGATGAGCGTGGCTTGCGTGGGTGCTTTCGCCATTGGCGAATATCCCGAGGCCGTAGCCGTGATGTGGCTTTACAGCATTGGCGAGGCTCTTCAACACCGCGCAGTGCATAAAGCGCGGCATAGCATATCGAGCCTAACAAATTATCGCCCGGAACAAGCGCGACTTGTGCGATGGAATGGCGAAAATAAAGCGATGGAACAGGTACTTGTTAAGCCCGAAATGGTAAGTGTGGGTGATGTGATTGAGGTGCTACCAGGCGAGCGCGTGCCGCTAGACGGCGTGCTACTTCTACCCGACGGCGAGCGCGATGCACTTGTTAGCTTCGACACGGCCGCGCTTACAGGCGAGAGCATGCCCCGACAAGTGGGCATGGAAGGCGAAGTTTTGGCCGGAATGATTGCCTTAGAGCGTGCCGCTAGCCTGCGCGTTACGCGCCCACAAAGCGAAAGCGCGCTTACGCGAATACTCAAAATGGTGGAAGAGGCCACCGAACGAAAGGCACCCACCGAGTTGTTTATCCGCCGTTTTGCACGTATCTACACGCCCATCGTTATTCTTTTGGCCACGCTTACGGTGGCTCTGCCGTGGGCATACACGCTCATTGCGCCTTCGTTCAACTACCATTTCTCCGCTTGGTTACATCGCGCATTGGTGTTCTTGGTTATCTCTTGTCCCTGCGCATTGGTCATCAGTGTGCCATTAAGCTACTTTGCTGGCATCGGCAGAGCATCGCGTATGGGCGTACTTTTCAAGGGTGGCAACAGCCTAGATGCACTAACGGGCGTTGACACGGTGGTGTTCGACAAGACAGGAACGCTTACCACAGGAGCGTTTGGCGTGCGCCAAACCATGCATCTATCGCCCGAAGAACTGCAAACGGTGGTGGCTATGGAACGCAGCAGCACGCACCCCATTGCCAAAGCCATTGTAAAAGTGTATGGCGAAGGCGAAAAGATTAATGCCGAAAACATGCCTGGACTGGGTCTTCGGGCCGAAATAGCGGGCGAAACATGGCTTGCTGGAACGCTTAGACTGCTTGAAAATCAAGGCGTGAACTATCCCGAAGAACTGCAAACCATACCCGATACCATCGTGGCTTGTGCCAAAAACGGCCGTTTCATCGGATGTATATTACTTTCCGACACACTGAAACCCGATGCCGCGGATGCCATTTCGATGCTGCGGAGGGTGGGTATTACGCACGTAGAGATGCTATCTGGCGACAAACAAGCATTGGTTGACAAGGTGGCCGACGAGCTGAAATTGGAACAAGCCCTAGGCGACTTACTGCCACAACATAAGGCGGAGCGCATTGAAACCTTGCAAAAGCAGGGGCGCAAGGTGGCTTTCGTGGGCGATGGCATCAACGATGCGCCTGTGTTGGCTTTGAGCGATGTGGGCATTGCGATGGGTGGAGTTGGTGCAGACATGGCCATTGAGACGGCCGACGTGGTGTTACAGACCGACCAACCCTCACGATTGACCCAAGCCTTACGCCTTGCCAGAAAGACGCGAACCATCGTTTGGCAGAACATTGCCTTTGCCATTGGGGTTAAAGTGCTGGTTATGGTGCTTGGCCTAATGGGTATTGCAACACTCTGGGAGGCTGTTTTCGCCGATAGCGGCGTGGCTCTTTTGGCCGTGGTGAATGCAATGAGGATTATGAGAGGGAAGTGAAAGGATGAAAAAAGGACGCTTTCTCGATGAAAACGTCCTTTTTGTTCATACCTGCTAACTAGTAAGCAAACTAGGAAAGGCCATTCGCCTTGCGCTGCTTAGTTAACAAGTGAGGGCTGATTAAAGAAATTAAGTCGGTCTGTTTGCACCATAATTCTAGCAACAGACGGACTTCATTCCCCACTAACTTACAATCCCATTTCCTTCAACAATCTATCGGCATGCCCCCACTTATCCATCATAAAGAGCATGTAACGGATGTCTACGCCAATGCAACGAGCAAGGAGCGAATCGAAAAGAATGTCGCTCGACAGACTGTCCCAGTTGCCATCGAAGGCCAAACCAATAAGTCTACCCTTGCCATCGAACATGGGCGAGCCACTGTTTCCGCCCGTAATGTCGTTGTTGGTGAGGAAACAAAGGTGCAGATTATTCGTGGACTTATCGGTGAAACGGCCGAAATCTTTCGACGAAAGCAACTGGCGCATGATGGGTTCGGCCTCGTAGTCAACATTGCTTTTGGCACGATCCATCTTCTCGACAATGCTTTCGGGCGTGGTATAATAACCCAATTCCTTGCCGCCAAGCGAGAAACCCTTTACCTGACCGTAGCTAAGACGCATGGTAAAATTGGCATCCGAGTAGTGGGGCATATCCTCTTCCATACGCAATTTGGCTGCACAGAGATAGCGTTCTTGCGCCTCGATGGAATCGTTAATTGCGCCCATTCCTTCGGTTAGGTCGTAATAGATGTCCATCACGTCTTGTCCGAAACGCACACCTGGGTCTTCTTTATACGCCTTGGTATTGTAAAACAGCTTTGCACCCTTCTTCATGATGATGGAACGGGCATAAAGGTCGTCTACAAAACGCTGGTAATCGCCGCCGAAACGTTGGTCGATGGTGGTGTAGAACTTGGGCAGGTAGCGGTTTCCAACATGCTCGCGATAGTTCTTGAGCAGCACGGCAAGCACCTCCTTATCCAGTGCCGCATCCCATTCGTTGCTGTTGTCGGCAAACTCGTGGTATTGCTTTGATGCGGGTTTCTTAGGACCTTTCACTTCCATGCCGCCCATTGCAAGGCGCATGGCGCGTGTAGCCAATTCGTTGGTGCGGCGGAAAGTTTCCATCCAATAATAGCGTGTGCGCACGCGGTCGAAACGTTTTTCGTAGTAAGCGCCCAGCTTATCAAAGTCGAGTTTCCCTTTAAGAAAGCCCGTTGAGTCTTGCCACTGGCGCAAGCGCGCCTCGTAATCACGCTTTTGTTGTACCAAACCGATGGAATCGATACATTTGTTCATTCCCAAAGAGTTCTTCCAATAGTTGGCGCTTTGGGCGAACTTAGAGTCGTACTTAATACGCACAGCCTCGCTAGCACGCATGTGTCGGCGCATCACGTCTTGCTTAACGCCTCGCACTTGGGCGCGTGGTGTGTTCTCGCAATCGCGCCTTTCAATGATGCCATAGCTTGAAATGTAACGGCTGGTGCTACCTGGATAGCCCATTGTCATGGAGAAATCGCCCTCTTTATAGCCTTCGAGCGAGATGGGTGCCCAATGTTGCGGACGATAAGGTACATTGTTCTTAGAATAAGCGGCAGGTCCATTGGTAGTTGGGTCGGCATAGATACGGAACACGGCAAAATCGCATGTCTGTCTCGGCCACATCCAGTTGTCTGTCTCACCACCAAACTTACCCATCGACTTGGGCACGGTGAAAACGAGTCGTAAGTCGGTGAAATCTTGGTAAACGGTGGCATAGAAACTGTTGCTCTCGTAGAATGGGTCGATAGAAACACGGAGGGTTTTATCTACTTTGCGCACCGAGTCGGTGAGTACCGTCTGCAACGAGTCGATAAGAAAATCCTTCTGTCGCTTGCTGGCCGTGGCATATCCGTTGGCCATCAGTCGCGAAGTAACGTCTTGTTGCGACTTCATAAAGCTCACGAACATGTCGCTGTTGGGCAGTTCTTCCTCGTATGTCTTGGCATAAAAGCCGTTTAGCATGTAGTCGTGTTCAACGGTTGAATGTCTACGAATGGCCTCGAAACCGCAATGATGGTTGGTAAATACCAATCCGTTGGGCGAAACCACCACGCCCGAACAATAGCCCGAGAAGTTAACGACAGCGTTTTTAACGGCATCTTTACTTTGATAGATGTCGGCGTATGGCAGTTTAAAGCCTTCGGCCTGCATCTGTTGGTACACTGCCTGCGGCAGATTGTACAGTGTCCACATGCCTTCGTCGGCCTTTGCCGTTCCGAATGCCATGAGGGCAGCTAAGACGAATGTAATTTTCTTCATATTTATTTGAATTGATGTATTGGTTTATTAGTAGTAAAGGAGTAAGGAGTAAAGAAGTAAGTTAAGGGGTTAAGTCGTATGCTTTTGATGCACAATAGTAAGCATTTCTGTTTATTTTGCGACTGGCGTAAGCCATCTTTTCACCTTTTCACCCTTTCACCTTTTCACCCTTTCCCTCTCTTCAAATCCCACTTCCATATATGTCCGATGAAAAGGAGGATAAATACAGTATTCACACCCAATGCAACAGGTACGGAGAAATGCGTGTTGGCGTAATTAATGCACAAGTAAAAAAGAACTGTGATGCCAACGTACACACCGATACTTGTCAGCGGATAGGCGATGGGATATTTGCGTTGACCCACGATGTAACTAAGAATCATGGCCGTGGCATAACCTGCAAAGCCTGCCCAAGCACAGGCCATGTAGCCATAACGCGGAACAAACAACACGTTGACGGCGATGAGCACGGCGCAACCGATGCCCGAAAAGTAAGCACCCCAAATGGTTTTGTCGATGAGCTTGTACCAAAACGAGAGGTTAAAGTAGATGCCCATCATGATTTCGGCAGCCATAACGATGGGCACAACGCGCAGTCCCTCCCAGTAATCGCGCCCGATGAGACGGCGGAAAATGTCGATATAACCCATTACAACGAGGAAAGCCAGCAGGGTGAAGATAATGAAATACTTCATGGCCTTGGCGTAAGTGTCGCGATTGTCCTTATCTTTCGACTTGCCAAACACAAAAGGTTCGTAGGCATAACGGAAGGCTTGCGTTATCATGGCCATTATCATGGCTATCTTACTTGCCGCTCCGTAGATGCCCAACTGCGTGTGCGCATCACTTCCTTTATATATATAAGGGAACAATATCTTGTCGGCCGTTTGGTTAAGTATGCCTGCAATGCCCAATACCAATATGGGCCAACTATAAGAAAGCATACGTTTAAGCAGGGCCTTATCGAAAACGTAGGCGAAACCGCGCAACTCTTTATAGAAACAAAAGGTGATGCAAGCCGTACAAACGAGGTTGATGTAGAAGGCGTAACCTGCACCTACGTTTGGCGAATAAATAAGGCTCACCCACTGATGCCCGCCTTCGTAAAGGGCTGGTAACAGCAGATAGTAAATTAAATTGAGCGAAATGTTGCTGCCAACGAAGAGCAATTTGAGGGTGGCAAACTTGATGGGGCGCTTTTGATAGCGAAGGTAAGCAAAGGGAATGCACTGGAATGCGTCGATGGCTACCGTCGCGGCCATCACCCAAATGTAAGAGGGGTGGTCGGCATAGCCCATTGCTTGCGCGATGGGATGCAAGAAAAGCACCACCATGGCGATGAAAAGGGCGGAAGTGAAACCCACGGAGAGCAGGATGGTGGAATATACCCGCTGTGGATTTTCGTCGCTCTTATTGGCGAAACGAAAAAAGGTGGTCTCCATTCCGTATGTCAATAGCACCAAGAAAAGAGCCGTATAAGCGTACAAATTGGTGATAACACCATAACCACCACTTGCCGCTGAAATCTTAATCGTATAGAGCGGCACAAGCAGATAGTTGAGAAAACGGCCCACAATACTACTTAATCCGTAGATGGCCGTGTCTTTAACCAAAGATTTTAAATTACTCATTGCTAAAAGTGAAAAGGTGAAAAAGTGAAAAAGTGAAAAGGTGAAAAGGTGAAAAAATGGCTTCGCCTCTCAAGGGTTGAATGGGTGAAAGGGTGAAAAGATGGCTCACGCCGCGAAAAGCGAAAAGGTGATTAATGCCTACTTCACTCTATAATCTCCCATTCTTTATCACCTATCATTTCTTTAACTTCTCTTTTTCCTTTAATTTATTGATGATATTAACTAATGTCCCTATTATCGTTTTGAGGTCGTTAGACACTGAGTCAAACTCCTCTTGCGTAATGGTATCCGAATCTTTTAACAGCTCCAACCAGTATTCCGTCTCGTCTGCCTCTTTTAAGGAGATGCTCAGTTTACTGATAAAATCAGCTGTACTTTGTGCATTCTTGCTCTCTGCGATATTAGCCCCAATACTGGTTCCACTACGACAGAGCTGTTTCGACATGATATATTCATGCCTTTCTTCTGTCAAGTACCTATACAGAAGAATTATTCTTAAGGCAAAGTCCTTACTGAGAGAAGATATAACATTGGTTTTATACATCTCTTTTTATTCGTTTTATATCGTTGTTATTTCGTTATATTATCATTTATCGCGAATGAAATAGGTTTAAGCACTGATGGTGCGACCATCTTTTCACCCATCCACCTTTAAGGAGTTATGGAGTTATGGAGTTAAGCCAAATGCCTAGGTGGCGTTAGCCATTTTTTCACCTTTTCACCCTTAGAAGGGCGTTAGCCATTTTTTCACCCTTTCACCTTTTCACTCTTTCACCTTTTAAAGGGCGTTAGCCATTTTTTCACCCTTTCACCTTTTCACCCTTTCACCTTCAAGAGGGCGCAGCCATTTTTTCACCTTTTCACCCTTTCACCTTTTCACCTTTAGATTAGAAGAACAGGTAGCATATGAATATCGCTGCCACCACTCCTGCTAAGTCCGCGAGCAGTCCGCAAGCCACGGCGTGGCGCGTATAGCGAATGCCAACACTGCCAAAATAAACGGCGAGGACGTAAAAGGTGGTGTCGGTGCTGCCTTGGAAGATGCAACTGAGCCGCCCAACGAACGAGTCGGCACCGTAAGTAGACATCGTATCAATCATGATGCCACGCGCACCAGCCCCCGAAAGGGGTTTCATCAGTGCGGTTGGCAATGCCTCGATGAAATCGGTGTTTATGCCTAGCAAGCCCACCAACCAGCGAATACCATCTACAAGAAGGTCCATTGCACCTGATGCACGAAACACGGCCACGCCCACAAGTATGGCTACGAGGTAGGGAATGATGCGCACGGCAGTTTGAAAACCATCTTTCGCCCCCTCGATAAAGGTGTCGTAGACGTTGACACGCTTACATACACCGGCCACAATGAACGCAACGATGATGCCCATCAGCAGGATGTTGGCCGTGGTGGTGCTGAAAGTGTTCATCGTTTCCTTATCCATCCTGCCGAATCCCCAAATGATAGAGGCGACAATGGCACAGGCAACGAAAAGCCCTAAGAAGGTTTTAGGACTGAGCAAGTTTATCTTTTGATATATGCTGGTGATGATGATGCCGGCCAAAGTGGAAAAGAATGTGGCCAAAAGTATGGGTATAAAAACATCGGTGGGTTGCGATGCACCAAGCTGAGCGCGATAGGCCATGATGCTTACGGGTATCAGCGTGAGTCCCGAAGTGTTGAGCACGAGGAACATAATCATGGGGTTCGAGGCCGTGTCTTTCTTCGGATTGAGCGTTTGCAGCTGCTCCATTGCCTTCAATCCCAAAGGAGTGGCGGCGTTATCAAGACCCAACATGTTGGCGGCAATGTTCATAAAGATGCTCCCCGTTACGGGATGTCCCTTGGGAATGTCGGGGAAAAGACGGGTGAACACCGGACTTAGCGCACGAGCCAAGGCGTTAACCACACCTCCACGCTCGCCAATCTTCATCACGCCAAGCCATAAAGCGAGGATGCCTGTCAGGCCTAACGATATTTCGAAGGCTTTTCTAGACATGTCGAAGGTGCTATCCATCATGGCAGGGAACACCGTGGCATCGCCCATAAAGATGAGTTTTGCCGCAGCAACCACGAAGGCCACGAGGAAGAAGGATATCCAAATGTAGTTTAAAACCATGTTTCTACTAGATGTTTTCGGTTTTTTGAATTATGGGTTCGCATGCCTTTTATGGCCATTTGCCTACCCGTTTGAAGGGTGTTCGGCCGTTGGAATGGCCGTTTTCGGTATCGTTCGCGTTGCAAGAGACGGGCGGCTGCACCATCATGACGGCTCATGAAAAGCAGACAGACGAGCTGTTACCTACGGCAGATGCAGGCAAGACAGACCACAGCTAACGCCCTACCCTCCTCGCTCGTACAAATGAATGGCAAACGAACCTACCCAAAAGCCGATGCAATGGGGCAAAAGCGAGATTTCCTTTGGCGAAAATGCCACACCAACGACGGCCATCTGTCGCGCCTACGCTGGTGAAAAGCAGGCTAACGCACGTTTCGTCCGCGTTCGCGCACCGTCTTTATCTGCTTTACTTGGCGTTCCAAGTCGGCGTAATGCAAAGCATTGATGCCCGTGGCCGTTTGCATTTCGGCTTTCAGATAGTTGTCGAGCTTGTCGAGATGCTGCGCAACAAAGAGCAGCGCATCGGTGTTGAAAGCGGGCGCAGTGGCACCAACCTTATCCTTATCGTCGGGATTGAGCATGGTGTTGAGCCGCTCCACATAGTTGCGTTGCAGGGCTCGGCGACTGCTGTTCTTCAAATCTTGCGCGGCATCGAGCGGAGTCCACACCGCGGCGAAGAGGTCGTCGAGGTAGTTTTCCAAGCGATAAGCCGTGCTCGATTCTTGCGAATTGTTGTAAATGGCGTTGAGAAGGTTCAGCGAGAACGTGGCGTTAAGTGCCGATGCCTGCATCTTGGCTATCTCAGCAGTGGCATTTACGCCGGTCTTGGCTGTTATTTCGGCAGGATAGAGCCACAAGGGGGCATCGAATACCTGACGAGCGAAGTAGTCCAGAGCGGCTTTTTGCCTTTCGGCAGGCACCAGTTCGTAAGGCATTTTGCCCGGCATGTTGTTGATATATCGCCCACCGATGTTCTTGGCTACGTGTCCGAAGTAGCGCACAAACTGCTGTCGCGCACTGTTATACATCTCGCGCAGGTCTACATACTGGTCATTGGCCTGGCGCGTCCATTGGGGAAGGTTCTTGATAAGCCGTTGAAGGTTCTTCACGCCATAGTCGCTAGCCTTCACATTATCGTCGCCTAGGTCCTCGCGTTGTGCCCTTGGGTCTTCGTTTGTGCCCTCTCCGCCAAACCAAAGTCGGGGATTTTTGGCCAAAACAGCGGTGGTTTCGTCCATCAGCTTGTCTTTCTCCGCTAGCTCATCTTTAAACTCTGGCCGATATTGGTAGCCCCATTTGATGGCCCATTTGTCATAATCGTTTACGCGAGGAAACAGTCCGCGCTCGCCGACATTGTCTTCGGGCTGGGCCACATAGTTAAATCGCGCATAGTCCATGATGGATGCCGTGTGGCCATGTTTCTCTACCCATGCCTTGTCGCGCAGCTTTTCAACGGGCGTTGCATGGCTTGCGCCCATGTTATGGCGCAGTCCGAGGGTGTGACCAACCTCGTGCGAAGAGACGAAACGTATCAGTTCGCCCATCAACCGGTCGTCGAAGTTCATCGTGCGAGCACGCTTGTCGAGCGGTCCGCACTGTGTCATGTACCATTTGGTGAGCAAATTCATCACGTTATGGAACCAACAGATGTGACTTTCGATGATTTCACCGCTGCGGGGGTCCTTTACATGTGGGCCGTAAGCATTCTCGGCCTCCGAGGGAAGATAGCGCAACACGTTGAAACGGGCATCGTCAAGACTCATCGTCGGGTCGTTGGTGGGCCACTCCTTGCCTTGAATGGCATTCTTAAAGCCTGCCGCCTCGAAGGCAACATTCCAGTCGTTGATTCCTTTAATAAGGTAAGGCACCCATTTCTTAGGCGTTGCGGGGTCGATATAAAACACGATTGGCTTTATGGGTTCTACCAATTCACCGCGTTGATAGCGTTTTACGTCTTTTGGAACGAGCCTGAAACGCGAGATAAACTGTTCGCGTTGGCTCTTGTGTTGCTCGTCCGAGAAGATGGTGTAGGGATAGGCAAAGAAACCAACGCGGTTGTCCCAAATGCGCTTGCGCATAGGTATTTTGGGCAATTCAACGATAGATGTGTTGAGTGCAAGTGTTACTGCGCCCGTGCCCGAGGCCCTTATGGTGCTAGGCGATGCGGCATAAGTGCGCGTTGTAAGCACTTCTATGTTGATGGGATAGGTCTTAATGGTATCGATAAACGTACGATCGGCCTGCTGTCCGCCAATCTTAGTCTTCTCGAAAAAGGTGCGGTTGATGCCCACTATGTTGTTGTCGCGAGCAAAAAAGCCCGTTACATCGAAGAGGTTCATGCCTTTTTGGGTGTTTCCCGCCACGATGGGAAAGGCTGCAACAATGGGGTCGGCAGTGCTTTGTTTCAGTGAAAGGTATATGCGGTCTTTCTCATTGGCCTCTTGTGTGCGAACGAATGTGCGCAAAAGCATGGTCTTGGCATCGCGTTTTTCAAAGTAAATGGCATCCTCATTGACCATTTCACCGCTGAATTTGCCAAATCCTTGGGGTACGCCAGCAAAGCGCGTAACGGCCATAAAGTAACGGCCAACAAGACTGTCGTGCATCTCAAAGTACCATTTGTCTTTGATGTGCCGCACGGTGAAAAGGCCTTTCATCACCGTTCCGCTGTCTTTCATCAGCCTGTCGTAGTCGGTTTCTTTCTTCTTCGGCTCGGCTTTCACGTCCTTTCCATTAGGCTTTTGCACCTTGGCCGTGTCGGTTTTGGCGGTTTGCGTGGTGTCTTTCTGCACTTTTACGGCAAATGCCACCTTTGCCTGAGCCGAATAGCCCAAAGCCACGGCAGCCAAGAGGCAACCAATCCTGTTGTTTACACCCATAATTGCTTTGTCTGTTTTGTATGTATATGTTCACGTTACAATCGGACGAACAACCTGCGTTGCCCGTCCTATTTCGTTCTACAAAGATAGTGCTTTTTGTACAAATACGCGCTCGATGCCGTGCTTATCAAGTCGTTACACAAAGACTGCGCACAGCAACGAAGGTGTTCGGGGAACACGGGTTGTTGGCAAACGAAATGAAAACATACCGATGAATTGGCGCAATTTTAATGCTAGCCATCGCGAAAGGATGGCCAAAAGCAGCTTTGGTGTAAACAATATTTAACCTTTCACACACACTGAATTAACATAAGAAGTAAGTGTGCGTTGGGAGATACGCCGCTCTGAAAGGCTGATTGGGGGCTGGGTAAGGGGCTTATAGCAGGCAAAGAATGGGTTAAGGCTGGTTCTAAAGAATTGAAGTTGTATTGACTTTATAGTCAAACAGAATTGGATTTGGAAAACCATAGCTGCATCGTAAGTAAACAAAAGTACTCCTTTTCCTCTGCACAAGGGGTTATTGATGTCATGCAACGCACGTCTTGCATTCTTCTAACAACTATTTTCCAAATGCAATTCTGTTTCACTATAGTATTTCCACAAACAGAGAGGGGGTTGTGCCTTAGTGCTGTAAAACCAAGATAAACACCCCATTGGTGTACGAAGTGCCAGACAAGGGCACGGTGAAATCTGAAATTCTGCACCATTTGTATGTGGCAAAACATGGCTATGACTAAAAAAATGATCGGGTGGAAGTTATTCAATGCGGTCTCCACAAGCAGAAAACCACTTGGCAAAGGCCAATTACTTCTGCGTTTGCATGATGCTGTTCTCGTTGCCCATGTGTAGCATACCTTGTAACCGCTCGCGCTGGCCGTTGCAAGCGCACAGGTTTTCCGTGCCGTTGGCCACTTGCGCGTGTCTACTGCACAATCATTTTGTCCAGTTTTAAGCAAAGAATTTAACATTATGAGTGTCATTTTCGTCACCAATCGCCCACCTTGCCGCAAAAAATCGATTCTCGCGAGGGTTTGTTTCACTGCAAATAGGGGTTAGTTTGCGGATGCGGAAGAATGAATATTTATTACAACAAACCGTCATTTACACTAGGTTTCGGGCCATTTTTAGCTAAATGTGGTGCAATATGCCGCTAATTGGAGTACGTTTTGGTGCAAAATAGAGTGCGTTTTGGTGCAAAATGGAGTGCGTTTTGGTGCAAAACGCAAGGTAAAATAGTGCTAATTGCAGTGTAAAATGCTGCTAAATGCGAGACGATTAAGCATAAACATGCAATGCAATGGTATAAATAAACCTTTTAGAGCCATGAATAATAGGATTGAAAGGGGCTAAACAACCATTAAAAAGTGGCATTTGGGGGCCTAAAAGCGTGTAATTGGGGGTAAACAATAATGAGTTTGCAACTAAACTAGAAAGGCAAAATGGTGCAAAATGCACGTTACATTCTTAAAAATAGACATAACGAAGGATATTGAAGGGTAAAAATAGTAGATATTTACCTGCTTTTTGACCCATATTTTCGCTAGAACGGAGCAAAAACGAGAGTGGTATTGTAAAATAAAAGATAGAGATTTAAGGTTTTGGGTTGATGAGCTTGTGATTTGAAGAGTTGATGAATTGATGAGTTTGTAAACTTGCGAATTAGTAAGTTGGCGAGTTAGTGAGTTGGTGAGTTTGTGAATTGGCGAGAGTGAGCTAGTGAACTGGCGAGTTAGTGAGTTGGTGAATTGTCGAGAGTGAGTTAGTGAACTGGCGGGTTTGAGAGTTTGTGAACTGGCGGGTTTGTGAGTTTGTGAACTGGCGAGTTGGTGAGTTGGCGAGTTGACGTATTCGGTAGTTGTTGGGCTTTAGTGAGTTTGCAAGCCAGTGAGTTTACTTGTCTTGCACTCCCCCTTAATCTTAGATATATTAAAAGTAAGCACAACTTCATTGCCTTTGTCGGCATTTTAGGTTTGATCTAGTAGAGAATTGGCTTGCATTCTGAGGGTGCATCGTGGACTATATAACCGAAAAATGCAAGTGAAAGTTCATCAGATAAAACAATAAAGACGGCAAGGAGCGGCCTTTAAATCATGATGCAACGGTAACTATTCAGCAACAACGAACGTTGATTATCAAGAATTTATAAACGTTATATTGTGGCAAAATGGCTCGAAACGACATTACTTTACCAGAATTTGCAGGTGTCTGTCTGTGTAACTTATTGATAATCAATAATAGTTAATACGTCTTATCGCTGAATAGTTACGATGCAACGACAGCGCGGAGGTTATAAAACCGGCCTTAAACGATACCTCTACCAACTGGTTTGTTAGTAACGTGCCAGTACTATGCGGCTTGTAGTGGGGCCACAAGCACCATGTTGTGGTAGTACAAGCACCATGTTGTGGTAGTACAAGCCACCTTGCAGCGATAGTACAAGCACCTCGCAGTGATAATACATGCACCTCGCAGTGATAATACAAGCACCTTGCGGTACTAATGGCACTAAAAACTAAAAGGTTTACTAAACACAATAACCACCCACTTAAACCACTCACTTAAAGCCTTACCTACACAAAATACGGCCAAATTATAGCCAACTTGCAGCAAAAACAGACCATCAGAACATGTTTTTCAACATGAAAATAAGCAACAAACCAGCCAAAACAACTTTGCGCAAGCAAGACGAAAAATAAACGATGGAATGGTAAAAATAAACTGGTGAAGGTCAAAACCTGGATGATTAGGAAATAAAAATAAAGGAATAAAGAACAATAAATGTTCTAAAATGATTACAATAAAAACGCCCTAAAAATTTGGTTTTCAGTTGGAAATAGTATATTTTTGCAGTTAGTAGGTTACTACCATAACTTGGTTTAGCCGTTAAACTCGTCAACGTGTCGACCAACAAAAGCGCGTTTTCGAGTACGCTCCCATCGTCGTCTTGAACAGCAGCGTGGGGGCGAACAACAAACAAAAATGTAACTGCCACTTGAATTGCGCATGAAAACAGGTCTATTCACAGGAAGTTTCGACCCATTTACCATTGGGCACCAATCAATAGTGGCGCGTGTGCTGCCGCTGTTCGATAAGATTGTGATCGGCGTTGGCGTAAACGAACGCAAGAAATACATGTACAGTGCCGAGGTCAGGGTGAAGGAGATTGCCGAACTTTATGCCGACAACCCCAAGGTAGAGGTGCGCGCGTTCAACGATTTGGCGGTAGATTTCGCCCACAGAGAGGGCGCTTGGTTCTTCGTTAAGGGCGTGAGAAGTGTGAAAGACTTCGAGTACGAACGCGAACAAGCCGACATCAACCGCATGATGGGAGGCATAGAAACACTTTTGGTGTTTGCCGAACCACAGCACGCAAGCGTTAGTTCGTCGCTCGTGAGGGAGCTAATACACTTCGGCAAGAATGCCGAAATGTTCTTGCCAAAGCGTAAGGATAAGAAGTGAGTGAGACCCAAAACTGGAAACAACTTATGATTACATATAATGCAGACGGCGTGAAAATGCCGAAAATAAAAAGGAAGGACACCACGGCATGGATAAAAGCTGTGGCCCAGACTTATGGAAAGAAGGTCGGAGAAGTGGGATACATGTTCGTGAACGATGAGAAAATCCTGGAAATAAACAATGAATACCTAGGACACGATTACTACACGGACGTTATCACCTTCGACTACGACGAAGACGACGTCGTTAACGGCGACATCGTTATCTCTCTCGACACCGTGCGAACTAACGCTGAATTGTTCGACAAGGCGTACGAAGATGAACTCTACCGTGTTATCATACACGGAATACTTCACCTATGCGGGCTCAACGACAAGGGTCCGGGGGAAAGGGAAATCATGGAAAAGGCTGAAAACAAAGCCTTGGAAATGAGAAATGGCGCTTTCTGATACCAAAAAAAACGCCGATGAAATGGGGGAAACCCCAGCGGGATAAACGTCCCGTAACCAACTGATTGCGCATGTATGCGCAAAAAAAGCGACATGAGGCGGACCACAACTAAACGTAACTAATCCTTTTAAAAAACGCTCCGCCACTGCGCTTTGGCGCAAATGTGTTTCCTTGAAAGCGCCACAAGGAAATTTATCTAAACTACGTGTTACACAAAACACGCCTAAACCATTTAATGATTAAACGCATGAGAGAAAACAATGCAATAAGAGCATTGGGAAAAACGGTACTCTACCGAATCGCCCTTTTCGTGCTTGTCTACCTCTCGCTGGTTGCCCTAGGCCTCATTCTGCTCTACATTGGCTACGAATGGGCAACGTTTTGGGGAATAGATATGCTGCAACGTGCCTTCGACGGCACCAACAGCGGATTTGTCATGCTGATACTTCTGGGAGCCTACCTTGGTGTTATAGCACTCTGCCTGATGTTCGGACTCTTTCTCGTGAAGTTTATCTTCACCCAACTTAATGTGGAAGAAGAGGGCAGAATACAGGTAAAAGAGAATGATTGCCCGCAGCTTTTCGAACTTATACGCCATGTGGCCAAGGCTACAAAATGCCCGATGCCCCACAAAGTGTTCCTCTCTACTGAAATTAATGCTTGTGTTTACTTCAACACCACTTTTTGGTCGATGTTCTTTCCCGTTCGCAAAAACCTTGTGTTGGGCGTAGGATTGTTCGCCACTACAAGCACAGAGGAGATTAAAGGCATTCTTGCACACGAGTTCGGACACTTCTCGCAAGACAGCATGAAGATTAGTTCGGTGGTTTATACCGCCAACATCGTGATGGGAAACCTGGTGTATGGCGAAGATGCTTGGGACAGATGGGTTGACCGTTGGAGCCATTTGGGATGGAGCCCGTTCTCTATCTTTGGCCTGCTAACGCGCTTCTTCACGGTTAGGGTGCGCCTTTTGCTCCAATCCTTATATAGGTATGTGAACATCGCCTATCGCGAATTGTCTAGACAGATGGAATACGATGCCGACAGCATTGCCTGCAAGGTGGTGGGAAAGGCCGTGATGGCATCGTCGTTCTACAAAACAACGGTGCTGATGCAATGCAGTTCTAACACGCATGTGGCGATGGTTAGACTGGGCGAAACATCAAAAAAGGCCGATCCGTTCGAGGTTTTGGAGATGCTCGCACAGATTAAATCGCACGAGGAAGGCAAGACTATCGAGGCCACAGAGTTGCTGCAAGCGGAGGTAAAGACGAACGATGAACCCACGGCAAGGTTCTCGTGTGAAGACCTTTGGAACTCGCACCCATCGGATAAAGACCGCATTCAGCACCTACCCAACATCCCTACACAGTGCAATGAGTCGCTGGTTGCGGCATGGAGCATACTTCCTGCCGACCTTCGGCAACGTGTGGGCGAGCTGTTGAGGTTCGATAAAACGGCGAAAACGGGCATGCCGCAAATGCTAACGGGCGAAGAATTGCGCCAATGGTTGGAGAAAGAACTCGTTACCGAGTTGCTCGACATGCGCTTCCGCCGTTTCTTTGTGGAATGCGGATGTATCGACTTGTTCAATCCGATGGAGGAAATGCCGGCCGAAACGGTTACTTATCCCTTTACCAAGCGTAACAGAAACATCGTAACGGCATACATCCGAGCCTACGAAGATGCCGAACAAATGATTGAAATCATTAACGGCAACCGCGAGGTTAGCGCCGCTTACTACAAGGGGAAAAGTTATGCGCCAAACGATTTGCCAACCATTGAACACAGCCATTATATGGAACGGATGCTGCCGAAGGTAAAGAATGTGTATCGGGAGATTTACACGTACTTGCGTAATGGCAGCCACGGAACGGAGGTTCAAGGGCTATACGAACGCCTTTTTGCGCTCAACAAACGCATTGAGGCCTACCAGCAGGCTATCATTAAGCCGGCGGAAAAGATGGTGGAAAAGTGGAACAGCAGCCACAAAGAAGACAAGGACGAGGCACAACTCTTGCAAGAATACGAGCGCCTGCTGGCAGAATTGCACAACACGATGCCTTCTACGCTGCGTATGTTAAGCGAAGAATTGCATGCAGACGACACTTGTGCAGACCTATACAGGCTGTCGATACAAGCAACACCACCTAAGATAGGACTGGATAGCGATGCGCAAATGAAGGAAATTAACACGTGTTTGTCGCTGCTCTCGCCCTTCCTAGAACTGCTGCAACAGCAGTATGCGGAGCTTAAACTCGCCATTGGGAGAATTGCACAAGCAGAAGAGGAACTGGAATTGGCGCAGTAGAAAGGGGGAGAACGTTACCACCTTTTCCTTTCTTTCGCTGACACCTTATTCCTAAACATATTATAATCTTTGGCGCAACTTTGCTGTACGCCATACCATAAAATGCACTACTGAGGTAGAAGGATGGCTCCGGCCATCCTTTTTTGTTGCTGTTAATTTGCATATATGGTTTCTATACCCTAACTTTGTAAGTCCTTTGTGGCTCTCACAGCTTGCTAAATTGCAGACAATAACGCCACAAGTATTTGATTTTAAGAATATTAAGCTTCGCACAAGAATATTGCGAGCCCTACATATAACAATAGAAAGAGGCCATATTATGACCTCTCATTTGTGCATGCGCGTACAAATCGTCACGTGCAAGCTACAAAAGGCGATTTGGATAAGGCTAAATAGGCTAGGGATAGCCGTCTGGTTGACAAGGCAGTAACTAGCTAGATAGACAACAAGTAAGGCCTAACTACTCCATTAGCTCTTGCGGAACTAAATTGATAGATAACAAAACGACTGGATAACTAGGCAACAACTGGCTATAATACGCGTTGAAACGGGTATAACTAGCATGCTGTCACCCTCCATCAAATCGCCATACAACACTCCGTAAACTCATAAAATCAAGTACATACAGCAAATAACAATATGATATTCAGATACGATGTCCTCGTCATTGGAGGCGGTCATGCGGGTTGCGAAACTGCTCGCGCCGCGGCAAAACTTGGTGCCAAGACCTGCCTTATCACAATGGACATGAACAAAATAGCGCAAATGAGCTGCAACCCGGCCGTGGGTGGCATCGCCAAAGGGCAGATTGTGCGCGAAGTTGACGCGCTGGGCGGTGAAATGGGAATGATTACCGACTCCACGTCTATACAGTTCCGCATGCTCAATAAAGGCAAAGGACCGGCCGTTTGGAGTCCGAGAGCGCAATGCGACAGGGCAAAATTCATCACGAAATGGCGCGAAAAGCTCGATTCGACCGAAGGATTGGACATCTGGCAAGACCAAGCCGACGAGCTGCTTGTTGAGGATGGCATGGCCGTTGGCGTGCGAACGCTCTGGGGTGCGGAGTTTCGGGCCAAGAGTATTGTGGTAACGGCTGGGACGTTCCTTAACGGATTGATGCACGTTGGCAAAGTGCAGATACCTGGCGGACGTTGTGCCGAGCCTGCTGTTTACAGATTTAGCGAAAGCATCGCACGTCATGGCATCACCGTTGACCGAATGAAGACGGGTACGCCTGTAAGAATTGATGCGCGCACGGTGCACTTTGAAGAGATGGAAAGGCAAGACGGAGAGATTGATTTCCACCAATTCAGCTACATGCCCACGCCCAGAACACTAACGCAATTGCCCTGCTGGACCTTCTACACCACGCAAGAGGCACACCAAGCATTGCAAGAAGGCATTGCAGATTCGCCCCTTTTCAACGGACAAATCCAAAGCACGGGGCCGCGTTATTGCCCTAGTATCGAGACAAAGCTCGTTACCTTCCCCGACAAGGAGCAGCATCCGCTCTTCCTTGAACCCGAAGGCGAGAACACGGCTGAGATGTATCTCAACGGATTTTCGTCGAGTATGCCCCTCGATGTGCAGCTAAACGCCCTGCGAAAGATACCCGCACTACGCGATGCCAAGGCTTACAGGCCGGGTTATGCCATAGAATATGATTACTTCGACCCCACGCTACTACACGCTTCCCTCGAATCGAAGGTGGTGAAGGGCCTATTCCTTGCAGGGCAAGTTAATGGAACCACGGGCTACGAAGAGGCCGCCGGGCAAGGTCTTGTTGCTGGAATTAACGCGGCCATTGCTTGCAACGGGGGCGAGCCTTTCGTGATGAAACGGGACGAAAGCTACATTGGCGTACTGATAGACGACCTTACAACGAAGGGCGTTGATGAGCCTTATCGCATGTTTACCTCGCGTGCAGAATACCGAATACTACTTCGTCAAGACGATGCCGATGCGAGATTAACCGAACGTGCTTACCAAATAGGACTGGCTACAAGGGAGCGTTTCGACCATTGGATGGAGAAAAAACAAAGCATCGAACGCATAATTAGCTTTTGCGAAACAACCTCGGTGAAGGCTAACGACATCAATGCGGCACTTGAACGCTGGGGAACAACGCCCTTAAACGGAAGTGCTAAACTAGCCGACCTTATCGCTAGGCCACAGCTAAACCTACTGGCACTTGCCGATGCAGTACCCGAATTGAAGGCTGCCATTGAGCAAACGCCCAACAGGAAGGAGGAGATTGTAGAGGCTGCAGAAATAAAGATGAAGTATAAAGGATACATCGAACGCGAGAAAATCGTAGCAGACAAGATGCGCCGTTTAGAAAACATCCGCATCAAGGGGCACTTCAATTACGAAGAACTGCACGAAATCTCCACGGAAGGACGGCAAAAGTTGGCGCGCATCAACCCTGAAACGTTGGCGCAGGCCTCACGGATACCAGGTGTTTCGCCAAGCGACATTAATGTATTGCTCGTGCTGATGAACAGATAAAGCCACATCCTTGGATGAAACTTCTTATGGAGTAAGGCAACGAACACAAACGAAATCTGTGGACAAGTGCAACGATTTAAACACCGCAATGCTTATTTAAGCAGCGGGGAATAACGAAAATCGTCAAAGACATAAGGCTTAAACGTTCCGAAACAACAGAGCGAAGGAGGCGCATTGTTTGGCTATATTCCCCCACCCTAGCAAGTCTTCGCCAACAAAGTCTGAACAAAAGCAGAACGAAAAACAATCGTCCAAAGCGCACACATTATATATAGGAGCGCACGAAGGGCGATGAAACGGAAGGCAAAAACAAAGCCAACGCAAGCCCTTACATAAAGAAGTGTTAGACGTTTGGCTTAAACAGAGGATTGAAAGAGAAATTAAAAGCGCGGACACATGAAGTATTACTTGAACCAATATGCGTTCCACGTGAAACAATTAATATAAGAATAGAAACATAATTTACTGTAAATGAATAACAAACTGTTGATGGACAATCTGCGTTGCATACCAGATTGGCCGAAGAAAGGGGTGAACTTTCGCGATGTAACAACGCTGTTCAAGAACCCTGAATGTATTAAAGTAATCACGGACGAAATGTGCGAGATTTACAAAGACAAAGGAATCACGAAGATTGTAGGCATAGAATCGCGCGGGTTCGTCATGTCGTCGGCCGTAGCCATCAGGCTAGGGGCAGGCATTGTGCTTTGCAGAAAGCCTGGAAAGCTGCCTTGTGAGACCGTACAAGAAAGTTATAACAAGGAGTATGGCACCGATACTATCGAGATACACAAAGACTCGATAAGCGAAGACGATGTGGTTCTACTCCACGACGACTTGCTTGCAACAGGTGGAACGATGAAGGCTGCATGCGATTTGGTGAAGAAGTTCAACCCCAAGAAGATTTACGCCAACTTCATTATCGAACTTGTAAACGAGGATCTCAACGGCAGAGCCGCGTTTGATAAAGACATAGAGATTTCAACACTCATACAAGTATAAGCCAGCACAAGCTAAATAAGCCGCACTAAACGGCATTGCACCGCGTCAGAGCTGCCTTAACACAAGCAACGAGAACACCTTAAACTTGCCAAACGCCACATTAGGCGGTGAAGAAAGACAAGAAGGTGTTCTCGTTTCGCCTTTAACCCCCAATTGGCCGTTAGGAGCAATAGGGTTGTTGTTTGATTGTTGAGCATCTTGTCTGTCTTATTCTTGAAGGCATAGCGGACTAGTTCAAAAGGGCAAGACAGGCAAAATGCAGACAAGGAAACGAAAGATGAACAGAAAAGAACGGAAATAACCTCAAATAATTGATATGCGACCTAACGGCTGATTGGGGTTAAACAGAAACATACTGCGCATTGGGTAGAAGACGAAAGAGTATAAATAAAGAAGGAGATGAATCGCGTTAAACAGCGAACGACTCAACAAGAGCCAGCATTCAGCATCTATAAAGCTTTGTATAAGCACTGCTGATTGCACTGAATAGAGCAAGCTAAGACCGCAAGAAAGCAAAAGAAAGACGGCTAGGAGCGGAACAAAAACAACGTTTTAGACACATAAAAGGATTGCGACAGCGGAAAGACTGAATCGCAATAAGCGATGAAAAGAATGTGTATCTGCACAGAAAGGAAGATTTAGAAATAAGAGCGAAGGAAGGAGAAAAGAAGAGAAAGGGCAAACAAAGAGAAGTTTATGGCCAGTCTGTGATATACAAACAAGGAGCACATAAACATCAACAAGACACGAACTTTCCTCCGCTAACTTCGCAATACGCAGGCAACACGCTACGCTGGCGACCCAGAATCGAAGGTAGCAACCCACACCATTCTCACCCAACCAAAAGGAAAGAAAGGCAGCAGTACGACATAATGAAAGAAACACCAACGCTTGTGTTTCACGTGAAACAGCAAAACGCGTAAACACTAGTGTACAAAGGGATTTCGAACAATGACAAAAGAAGAAAACGAAAGACGCTTGGCGCATTTGAAAAGCATAGTTCTGAGTCTGCCTGACAAACCAGGCAGCTATCAGTTCTACGACGAACAACACATTATTATATATGTGGGCAAGGCCAAGAACTTAAAAAGCAGGGTGTCTTCTTACTTTCATAAGGAAGTAGATAGATTTAAAACGAAGATTTTGGTAAGCAAAATCTTCGACATATCGTACACGGTTGTCAGCACTGAAGAGGATGCCCTGCTGCTCGAAAACAACCTTATTAAGAAATATAATCCACGCTATAACGTATTACTTAAAGACGGAAAGACCTATCCCAGCATCTGTATAACCAACGAACTTTATCCGCGCATCTTCAAAACGCGTACAATTAACAAGCGGCTTGGCACCTATTACGGACCTTATAGCCACGTTCCCACAATGGTGGCACTACTCGAACTGATTGGAAAGTTATACAAACCGCGCACTTGCCACTTCCCTATTACACGCGAAGGCATAGAGATGGGCAAGTATAAAGCATGCCTTGAATACCATATACACAACTGCGACGCGCCTTGCGTAGGCAAACAATCGTGGGAAGGCTACCAAGAAAACATCCGTCAAGCACGCGAAATATTGAAAGGAAACACGCGCGAGGTACGCAAAATGCTGTACGAGGAGATGCTAAAAAAGGCAGAAGAGCTGAAATTTGAAGAGGCAGAAGCACTTAAAAAACGGTATATTCTGCTTGATAACTATTGCGCAAAAAGCGAAGTTGTTAGTTTTAGCATCGCCGATGTGGACGTTTTCACCATCACAGACGACGAATTTAACCGCACGGCCTTTATCAATTACCTGCACGTAAAGAACGGAACGGTGAACCAAAGCTTTACTTTCGAGTATAAAAGAAAGCTAGACGAGAGCAACCAAGACATCCTAGCATCTGCCATTCCTGAAATTCGCGAGCGTTTTGGCAGCAAAGCCAAAGAGATTATCGTACCTTTCGAGATGGAATGGGCCATGCGCGAGGCCACTTTTATTATACCACAACGGGGCGACAAACGTCGTTTGCTAGAACTTTCAGAGATGAACGGCAAGCAATATAAGTTCGACAGACTGAAACAAAGCGAGAAACTGAACCCCGAACAAAAGGCTGTTAGACTGATGAAAGAGTTGCAAACCAAGCTGCAAATGCCACGTTTGCCCTACCAAATAGAGTGTTTCGACAACTCAAATATATCCGGAACAGATGCCGTTGCGGGCTGTGTAGTGTTCAAAGGAATGAAACCCAGCAAGAAGGATTATCGCAAATACAACATCAAAACCGTGGAAGGCCCCGACGATTACGCCTCGATGAAAGAGGTTGTAAGGCGTAGATACACGCGCATGATAGAAGAAAAAACACCCCTACCCGACCTTATCATCACCGACGGAGGTAAAGGACAGATGGGCGTTGTGCGCGAAGTGGTGGTAGAAGAACTACATCTAGACATCCCCATTGCAGGTTTGGCCAAAGACGATAGGCACAGAACCAACGAACTGCTCTATGGATGGCCACCGCAAGTAGTGGGTTTGGACGTGAAAAGTGAACTTTTCCACGTGCTCACTCGTATACAAGACGAGGTGCACCGTTACGCCATTAGCTTTCACAGAGACAAGCGAAGCAAGCACGCCTTGCACTCTGAACTAGACGATATAAAAGGTATTGGCCCAAAAACAAAGGCCACCTTGTTGAAAGAATTGAAGTCGGTTAAGCACATAAAAGAGGCTCCCCTCGATGTTCTTGCCAAGCATATTGGCAATGCCAAGGCACAAATTGTATTCAATTATTGGCACAACGAAACTCCAAACGAGAAGACATAAGTCTACAATCAAAAAGCTGTTGTTGAGTATTTGCGTTTGCTGCTGGATCAGGTCGTCACTAACCCTTTCAGCAAACTACTACCATGTCCATTTGCTTTCCCAAGTCCAATTAAAGGAGAAAGAAAAACATAAGTGTTCCTTCATAATGCACAAACTAAGACCCCCAAGCAAGTTAGCATCAAACGTACGCAACTACGAAAGCTGTTTAAACCTTGTACCACGCATAAGGAATACACAAATCAAATAGGGAGGATATGTAACCATCTAATTATCAAGGATTAAGTATAACCGACAGATACAAATAAGTCTTATACAAGCAGCATTTCATACAGTTACTTAAAAGAAAGTTGAATGGTATATTTTACTTAATACGATGATTATCAATTAGTTGTAGCGACAAAAGCACAAAGATAAACTCATGAAAAGACAAGAAATACGCACCGAAAGACAACAAAATAAGTTTGCAGTGCATAGAAAAAATACTTAGCAAACGAACGTTTATTATCGTTAAAATAACTACAACATAAACAAAAGTAAAGGTTGGGTTAACCCATCGCATGCAATCCAAAAGAAGTAGTCTCATATTTTTTAGGGAAACACCAAGCAAAAAATGGAAGGTGGAAACTCCAGTTTTTGATGCAAAAGCATGGCAAAAGTACACCAAATGAGGATTAAATGAAAATCGCAATATGTCTACTAAAACGCATTTACCTGATTTTCAATAGGTTATAAACTAGCAAAATACGGCGAAATTTGCGAGCAAACGGGCAGATGGTCGCAAAAAATCGATTCTCCGAGTTAATGGACGTTAACCAAAAATAGCCTAGTTGTAAATTTATGTATAAATTTAAGGTGAAAGACTAGGTCTACAAAAATTCCAACTGAGAAAAAAATAAGCAAGCAATTTGAATGAAGTAACGAAATAAACTACAACTACAAAAAGTTGCCGTGAAAGGGAAGACTACAAAAAATGGAAGAAGAAATTTGCAAGCCATCCCCCAAAAGGGAAAAGGGCAAGAAGGGCAAAAACAAAATTCGATAATCGGGGTTCAAAATCACACACCCCTACTCCACTGATAAAAAATCGGAGAACAATAAAAAGCAGTACCACCTTCAAAAATCGACAAAGGTAAAAATACAGAAGTTGATGAAGGCTCGAAAGAAAACGAATGGCAGCTTTGTGGGTGGAATGTATGGTGGTGAGGAATTTTTAATATGGGAGCAATAAGTGATAAAACTCTTGGAAGTGACTGCTTAAAACTACATTTGATGTTGCAAGAACAAAGCAAGTATGCAGAACAATGTAACATGGTCAGCAGGATTATGCAGCGCGTATAACAAACGCAATGGAGCAACTTTGGTGATTTATAGAACCACAACTAGTAACTTTGTAGTAGCACATCAAGTCGCTGTGCAGAACAAAATCTAGTGGCTTGGTAGAACCACAACTCTTAACTTTGCAGAAACATATCTAGTAACATTATAGAACTATATCTAGCAACTTTATAGAACTATATCTGGCAGCTTTGTAGAACTATATCTAGCAGCTTAATTGGTGCATATTTCTATTACATACAAAACATTATTAGGATAATCGACACATCAAACTACCTTAGCAGGCCTACTCTTTGGCAAGCCACAACCCAATAAACTTGCGTTTCAACAAAAATGATAGAAAACTAACATCGACATTGTCAACTTTTAAGACAATATTTTAACATTATGAGTGGCATATTTGCGAACAAATCCATACTCGGTCGCAAATAATCGATTCTCATGAACGTTTGTTTTTGTACAAAAGGGGCTACATGTACAAAAGAATATAAGTTGATCCAATTTGTATAAAAATGCTATCCGAACGAAATGGCATACAATTTCGCGCTAAAAACACAGCATTTAGCACCAAAACACATCGCAAATAGTAGCAAAACGCACTGCAATTAGCACCAAAACGCACTGCGTTTTGCACCAAAATACAACGCAATTAGCACCAAAACGTAACGTAATTTGGTACTAATAGCAATAAAAGTACCATCGAAACACGCATAGTTATGCACCGAAATGCAAAAATATAACCACAATAAGGCGGAGTTTGACTGGCTATAAATGGCAAAAAAGATAGAAAATGCAGGTTCTACATGGGAAAAAGCACCGGAAAAAGCGTCATTTGGGCCACTAAAAGCAGATAATCGAGATTAAAAAAGCACGAACAAACGGCAAACTAGAAAGGCAAAATGGTGCAAAACGCAGGCAGCATCGACAAAATCTAGATTAAATGAAGAGCTTAGGAGCTATAAATGGCATCAAATTGGCGATTTTTAAGCATTAAATTCTACTAGAATAAGTAGCGGGCAAGACATATTTTTAAAATATAAACAACTGATTTAACAATAATATACGGACAGAAAAGAGTAAGAACCTATGAACTACTCAAAAGGAACAAAAACAAATGGTGGAAATGCACATGTCACAACTTGCTATGACAATGACGGCACTACGTTCGATGCAGAAAATACAGGAGGAAATGCACATACCACAACTTATTAAGAAATAGCCGAATGACGAAATAAACACATCCTGAGATTATCAGCTATATTAAAAGAAGGACGACAAATTTGGGTTGAAATGAAGTGAAAACCAAACAAGAAACGATGTGGGTGTAAAGGCAAAGGGTAAGAAAGGGAAAAGATGAACAAAAACAAACAAAGCATTATAAAAAAGGCAAAATAAAACAATAGATACAACATACTTACGTTAGTAGTTTAAGGTGTATTATGTAAACATCCCAGCAAGCGCGATAAGGCATAGATCCAAGGCCTATCATACGTCGCGACAAAGAGAATGCAGAAATATAGCCCCACGAAGAGAGAGTTGTCAACATACAAAGCAAAAACATAACATCAATAACACTGTTGTAGGCTTATGAAAACAAAACTATACGCCATACTCATCACAACCACCTGTCTATTAATCGGCATAACAAATACAAGTGCCAAAGAAAAGACATTCGGGTACAGGTGGAACATGCACCCAACAGATAATTTTGCGAATGTGATGATAGACTCAACTGAAAATGATACGTCCGTAGTATTCGCCGTGAAGGATGAAGAAAAAGGTAAAATAGGAACGCTAATACCTGTATATCAGCTGAATAAACAAGGAGCAGAAGTAACTGTGAGCATCAGATATAAAACCCTAAACTGCGAAAGGGCTTACATAACACTCAACACCATCGGCACAGGCGAACAATTTTTGAGGAGCGATACCATAGAACTACCATTGACAGAAGAGTGGAAAGAGGTTAGCCAAAAGGTAAAAATAAAAGATGGCTACTTGCTTAACGTTTTCATAGAGGCCATTGGCAGCGAACTTGCATTTAACAACATACGGGTTAGTGCCTTTAAATTGGAGGCCAACGGAACACAATTAAAAAACGAAACAGCACCCAAAAGCGACAATACAATTCTGAAAAAAAACGATGTGATAACACTAAATGGAGTGGATTTCAGCAAAATACCCAGCATGCAAAGCCGCATTATGGCCATCGGCGAAACCATTCATGGCAGCAAAACGTTGGGTCAGATGGCATTCGACATCATTAAACAACGCATCACCAAGCAGGGCTGCAATTTGGTTTTGCACGAATATCCCCTGGAATACTCATTTTATGTAAACCGATATATCAAGAACGACCCCCATTTTAAGCTGCAAGACATCGAGCGATATATGGAAGGCAATCTGTCGTCCGAACACACAATCGACTTTATCAAGTGGCTCCGAACCTACAATTCCACGCACAACAACCGCGTATCTTTCTGGGGAATAGACATCGAAAGCTTAGACATAGCAAGTAGTGTAGACCTATCCGAGTTTGTAAAAGCCCTCTGTTCGAACAGAGAAACACCCGAAACCGACTCGATTGTTAAACGTCTGTTGAACTGGGAAACGGGTGCAGAGGACAGCTTACAACTGACGAAAGCAGACGGCGTAGTGGGTAAATGGCTCACCGCAGACGAGCGTGAAATATTAAAGTTGTGCCTACAACTAAACCACGAAAGCAGCGAAACCTACGAACGGCTTACTAATAGGGATAAAACAATGGCAAAAACGGCCTTCGCGTTGATAGACATCCTAGCGAATAAGGGTGCACTGGCAACCATATATGGGCACTTCATGCACCTGAATTACCTTGTGGCAGGCGACATGAAAGACCTTAACAACTACACAGCGGGCTATCATATCAAGGCCAAATACAAAGAAGATTATCAGGCCATTGCCCTTTGTACCTATGAAGGTAAGACACTTAACTGCTTAACCGACAAGGTTATTGGCGTTGCACAACTAGCGAAAGCACCCGAAGGCAGTGTAGAAAATACCTTACAAAGCATGGGTAATAACATTACCTACTTACCCACCGAACGGCTAAACTACACAGATGTGCTAACAATGAGGGTGTTGGGCAACACCAACGACAACTACCAGTTCTTCTATTTTGTACCCAAAGCGCGTGTTGATGGCATATTATTCGTGTCGCGTTCGCAACCCGTGGAGAAGAGTCAAGAGGTACTTAACCGCTATCTTAACTATGTAGATGCCACAGTAAGGCGTTATTTAGAAAATGCGAAAGAGAAAATAAGAAAGCTAAGAGAAAATGGTTTGAACGAATAAAGGCGGAAAAACGTTTCACGTGAAAACAATACAGCGCGCGAAAACGTGATGCCTACAGCGTTTAACGGCACCGATAGAGCCGATGAACAGGCAAGCAAGTAAAGGCATACGGCCTTTAACGTCGGTGCCATCAGTGGCATGTAGGTACGTGTGTACTTATCGATGCACGCCGATTTGTAGCCCTCTTTCCACCCCATTAACCTACACAGCACCAACAATCTAATATCAATCGCAACCCTAATTATTTTGCTGTTTGCGCGATTTTGGCTAATTTTGCACTACTCCAATAAAACAACAAACAATGCGGATAGTAATCCAGCGCGTTACACGGGCCTCGGTTAGCATCGAAGGCCGCGTAGAAAGCGCCATTGAAAAAGGAATGATGGTGTTGTTGGGCGTGGGATACGCCGACACCGACGACGATATTGACTGGCTTGTGAAGAAAACCATAAACCTACGCATCTTTGACGACAGCGAGGGAGTTATGAATCTCTCGGTTAAAGACGTGGAGGGAAGTATTCTTGTAGTTAGTCAGTTCACGCTAATGGCCTCGTGCAAGAAGGGCAATCGCCCCTCTTACATCCATGCGGCAAGCCCAGATGTGTCTGTTCCCCTTTACGAACAGTTCTGCCAACGCCTTTCAGAGTCGCTTGGCAAGCCTGTTGCCACAGGCGTTTTCGGTGCAGACATGCAGGTTGAATTGGTAAACGATGGGCCTGTTACCATCGTGATAGACAGCAAAGACAAATAGTTTGCGCCTACAACAAAGGTGCGCTGCCGCCAAATGTGGCTTTCTAAACAGAGATTAAAAACAAAAACAAGCTATTTGTGCCTAATCCAACTAACAGCGAAAGCCTATGGGCAAACAAATCTGCAAACCACAAGTAAACACCTCACCACAACATGCAACAACAAAACGACAACGACAAAACACCGACAAACGAGCCGCTAACACTAGGCGGAGCGCAACAGTTGGTGGACCAATGGGTTAAACAATACGGCGTGCGCTACTTCTCGGAACTAACCAACATGGCGGTTCTTACCGAAGAAGTGGGCGAACTGGCACGCCAAATGGCACGCATCTACGGCGACCAAAGCTTTAAACAGGGAGAAGAACCTAACCTGGGCGACGAGATGGCCGACGTGTTATGGGTGCTGCTTTGCTTGGCTAACCAAACAGGAGTGAACCTCGAAGAAGAGCTAAGGCGCAACATCGAGAAGAAAACAAGGCGCGACAAAACACGCCACATCAACAACGAAAAACTAAAAAATAAGGAAATATGAGCGAACATAACCATCAACACGAACACCATCACCACGAAGAAGAGGTGAGCAAGTACGAGAAAACCCTGCAACAATACACCATCGAGCTAGACGATGCACAGGTGCAGCAGGCCGTTAAAACCATTATCGCCGAGAAAACACTGGCTAACGACACGCCCGAAGTGAAGAAATTCCTCTTCGGCAGCATCGAACTAACCACGCTCAGCACCACCGATTCGGACACCAGCGTAATGGCTTTCGTAGACCGCGTTAACCAATTTGAAAGCGCTTACCCGCAACTTCCCCACGTGGCAGCCGTGTGTGTGTACCCCTGCTTTGCCGAAGTGGCCAGCGAAACGCTTGAAGTGGAAGGCGTAGAAGTAACCTGCGTATCGGGCAGTTTCCCCTCTTCGCAAGCCGTTATCGAGGTAAAAGTGGCCGAAACAGCACTTGCCGTACGCGATGGCGCAACAGAAATAGACATCGTTATGCCCGTAGGCAAGTTCCTTTCTGGCAACTATGAAGAGCTGTGCGACGACATTGCCGAGCTGAAACAGGCCTGCGGCGACAAGCCAATGAAGGTTATTCTCGAAACAGGTGACCTCAAAACGGCATCCAACATCAAGAAAGCATCCCTGCTATCCATGTATGCCGGAGCCGACTACATCAAGACTTCTACGGGCAAAGAGAAGGTCTCGGCAACGCCAGAGGCCGCTTATGTGATGTGTCAGGCCATCAAAGAGTATTACGAAAAAACAGGCATACAGATTGGCTTTAAGCCCGCTGGCGGCATCAACACCGTGATGGACGCCATCATCTACTACACCATCGTGAAAGAAGTGTTGGGCGAAAAGTGGCTAACCAACAAGTGGTTCCGCCTTGGCACCAGCCGATTGGCCAACCTACTGCTAAGCGAAATAAACGGCGAAGAAACAAAATTCTTCTAAAAAAAACGCCCCCTAACAACAGTAACAGCAAATGAACCCACCCGCAAGAACCTTCATCCTCGTAGCCATAACCGTGGCCGCGCTCTTGCTTATGCACCAACTGCCCACGCTTTCGATAGGCGGTACGCAGCTGCGCGAAGTAAACATACTGAGTCAAGTGGTGCCCGAAAACGATGGCAAGCAAGTAGACGTGCTGCCAACAACGCCTCCCCACCCCATCATGGTACAGACCAAGAAGGGTGCCGCCCTGCATTTTAAGGAAGTGTGGACAAAGGGTGTGGAACCCATCTTCGACTATTCAAGCGGAGCGGCTGGCGGAATGGACCACTTTTACAGTCAGCTAACCAAGGTTAAGCAGCTCGACAGGCCCGTGCGCATTGCCTATTTCGGCGACTCGTACATCGAAGGCGACATCCTGACGGCCGACTTACGCGAGCTGTTCCAACGCACATGGGGCGGATGTGGCGTGGGATGGGTAGACACGGGGTCGCGAATGCAGCAAAACCGCATATCCATCAGGCAGCAATATAGTGGCATTACCGAGTATGCCGTGGCCAAAAAGCCCTTCGACATCTCAAAACAAGGCATCAACGAACGCTATTTCGCACCACACGAAGGCTCGTGGATAAAGGTTAGCGGCACCAAAAACTACGCCCATACCCAAAATTGGACCGTATCAACGCTTTACTTCCACACCCCCACTAGCGTAACCATCAAGAGCAACGACGGCAAAGGACACATCAGCGAACATAAGTTTACTGGCTCTACTGCGGTGCAAAAGCTAGAAGTTAAAGACTCGCTCAACAGTATTGGCTTTGCTTTTAAGGGCGTGGGAAGTGGCACTTTCCTATACGGACTAACACTAGACGGCGACAAAGGCGTAACCCTCGACAACTTCTCCATGCGCGGTTCGCCCGGATTAACGCTGGCCAAGATACCCACACATCGCCTACAAGACTTCAGCAGACTGCGTCCTTACGACCTCATCGTGCTGCATTTCGGCCTGAATGTGGCCGTTCCCGGCAACCCATTGAGCGTGATGAAGGGCTACACAACGAAGATGAAGAAGGTGATTGAGCTGATGCGGAAAACCTTTCCCCAAGCGTCGATATTGGTAGTAAGCGTTCCCGACCGCGACCAACGCTCGCCCAACGGCATACAAACGATGAAAGAAGTAAAGCAACTGGTGGCCCTACAACAACAAATGGCGGCCGATATGAAGGTGGCTTTCCTCAACTTCTTCGAGGCTATGGGTGGAGAAAGCAGCGTAAAAACGCTGGTAGAACGCAGCTATGCCAACAAAGACTACACCCACCTCAACTACAAGGGCGGTAAAGAACTGGCCAGGAAGATGTTCCCTTCGTTTAAAGAGGGGTACAAAAACTATGTTAGACGCAAAGCAATAGAAAAGAAATGATTAAACAACTGTCCGAATTCGTCGAGAAAGTGTCGTACTATGCCGACCAAATTGCCGAATTCACCAAGCAACACGCCGCAGAGATACACCGTGTTACCGACCTTCTCACCTACAATTCCGACGAGCCGCTCATCTTCTCGACGGGTCTTTTCCTCATGCTTTTCTTGGGGTTCGCCTTCGTCTACATGTGCTTGCAACGCCGTCTTACGGCACGTTTGCTCTTCGTAACCGCCTTTTCGTATTACTTTTACTACAAAAGCAGCGGTTTATATTTCTTCTTGCTCGCGCTAGTTACCATCAGCGACTTCTTCTTAGCCAACCTCATACACCGCTATCGCGAGCGTCGAGGGCTGGGAAAGCTGTTTGTTACGTTGAGTTTGGTTATCGACCTAGGTTTATTAGGCTACTTCAAGTACACCAATTTCTTCGTTGGAATGGTGGCGCGCATGCTAGAACACAACTTCCAACCGTGGGACATCTTCTTGCCCGTGGGCATTAGTTTCTTCACGTTTCAAAGTCTTAGCTACACCATCGACGTGTATCGCGGCCACTTAAAGCCCCTACCCTCCTTGCTCGACTATGCTTTTTACGTGTCGTTCTTCCCACAATTGGTGGCCGGCCCCATCGTTCGCGCCAGCGATTTTGCGCCACAGATACGCCAACCGCTAACCATTACGCGCGACATGTTCGCCCGTGGACTGTTCTTTATCCTCATCGGACTGTTTAAAAAAGCCGTGATAAGCGATTATATCAGCCTCAACTTCGTAGACCGCATCTTCGACAATCCAGGCCTTTACAGCGGTTTAGAGAACCTCTTGGGCATCTATGGCTATGCCATGCAGATATATTGCGACTTCTCGGGCTATTCGGATATGGCCATTGGCATAGCCTTGCTGTTGGGTTTCCACTTCCCTTTGAACTTCAACGCGCCCTATGCCGCCACCAACATCAGCGACTTTTGGCGGCGTTGGCACATATCGCTCTCAACATGGATACGCGATTACATCTACATTTCATTGGGTGGAAACCGCAAAGGAAAGATAAGGCAGTACTTCAATCTCATCCTTACCATGCTGCTTGGCGGCCTTTGGCATGGCGCAAGCCTCAACTTCATCATCTGGGGCGGCATGCATGGCGTGGCCTTAGCGGTGCATAAGCTGTTCTCGCAAGGGCTGCTAAAGCATTCACGCGATTACGTTAGCCGTGGCATTCGCCGTCCTTTGGCCATCTTTGTCACCTTCCATTTCGTGTGTTTCACATGGTTGTTCTTCCGCAACTTGTCTTTCGAAACCAGCAAGATGATGCTTAACCGCATCTTTACCGACTTCCGCGCCGACCTCTTCGTCCCAATTTTGCACGGCTACAAGTACGTATTGGCCCTGATGCTCTTCGGTTTCGTCACCCATTACATACCCAATCGCTGGCAAGAGGGCATCATAGCCGGCCTGCGCCGCTGCAATGTGGTGGTGTGCGCACTGTTCCTGGTTATCGTTATTTATATCGTTATACAGGTAAAAAGCAGCGCCATACAGCCCTTTATCTATTTCCAGTTCTAGACAGATAGACAACTATCATCATGGCTGGTTCCAAAAATTACCTTCTCTATATTTTTTAAATTGACACATGTTCTTCTCATTAACTTGCCCGATTGGTTTGTTATTACCAGGCATGTCACCTTTAACAACCTGCCAGAACAGCTGTTCTGGCAGATTCTAAAAAATACAGAGAAGGTAATCTTTGTTTCAACTAGTGTATAAACAGCACATACATAAAGAGACAGATCATAAAGGTAAAAATTGTCTTCTTCATAATTTATTCCACTTTAAAATCCACTTTACATTCAACCATGTGTTTATTCTCTAACGTTACGTTGAACCGTGCCACATAATCACCAACAGGCAAGGCGGTTCTCGGACGTTTTTGTACAAAAAAGTTTTTCTTCTCTAACCAGCTGCAAAGCCAATTAAAATCCCCATGTGCAGGTATATACCTCATCACATAAAAGGGATCGAAAATTTCATCCCAGGGCTTTCCCATGTCTTTTCCGTCTGAGGTGTATACATGGAACACATCGTGCAAGTCTATTATTTTCCATGCCTCCACAGGTTTTTCGCGTTCATTCATTACCGTCAGTTCAAAGAGAATGTCCTCACCATGTTTGAACACACTCGTTTCTTCCCCTTTCGCATTCAATACTTTGAAACGAACCTTTAAGTCGCTTTTTTCCGCATCATCCTTGCTGCAACCCACAAATGCAAGTAGCAGGAATGGTATGGCCAATGCCATTAAAACACTTTTTTTCATAAGCAAACATTTTGTGGTCTACAAACTTAAGGCTTGTTCTAAAAATTCCTCGATAAGGTACAATGCTTATTTCATGCATAGCCTTTCACTGTCTTCTTGCTTTTGTTCAGCATCTTTCACTTATTTGCCAATAGCATAATCAATCCTACTCCTTCAATAAGTAAGTGAAATCTGCTCACCAAATACAGAGAAGACCATCTTTTAGAACCTTCCTTAAAAGTAGAGATTTTACAGTTATTTAGTTATTATCAGAGCTAAGACAAAAGAAAACTTGTTGTAATCTGTACCAAAGAGTTAGTGAAAGTTTCAAACATCCAACGTTCTTTGTGAACAAGTGTCCTTATTGTCGCAACCACAACCTTCTTGTGGATGTCCATACCGCAACTGCGTGCGATTCAAACCGAGCGAATTCCAAATATGTCATAGTTCATTTTGTGAAGTTAACACTTTGCTGCAAAGGTAACTAAAACTAAATATTTACATTCGCTTTGACGATAATCAAATTGTCATGGGTGTTTCATAATGGATAATTTAATGTTATAATGAAGATAATTACTAGTTTGTGCGCCAAATGATACACTATGAATTAAGCGTTAAAATGCACATTGCAAATATAAAAAAATAACAACACAAACAGAAAAAACTATATTATTTAACTTTTACATATCATCAAAATCACCCGCCAAAAACACCATAACGAACGTTTTAAGCGGTTAATTGCCGCTAAAAAGATCCATAAATTGAACAGCAAAACAAAGAAAAATTAGTTTTCCATTCAGTTTTTAGCTATCTTTGCAGTACGATTAATGGTTTAGAACACATTGGCAACATCCCCATAAGCACGTCTGCCCTCTCCTCGTTATACCCCGAAATGAAGGCAGGCAACCAAAAAGTGCGCAACCTTGAACTAGCAGGAAAGCTCATCCGATTAAAGAAGGGACTTTACATTGTCAACCCAACCGTATCGCGCGTAGCACTATCCACAGAGCTAATTGCCAATCATATCTATGTGATGCAAAGCTAAGATAAAGGTCTCCGCTCATGTACGAAGTACTAAACAAATCAACTTACTGGCTTATAAATTCACGAAAAGCCAACAACTCCCGAACACATCAACTCATCAACTTACTAACTCAAAAACTTAAATCGCTATCTTTTATTTTACAATACCACTCTAATTTTCTCTCCGTTCTAGAGAAAATGCAGGTCAAAAAGTAGGTAAAAAGCCACTTTTTCTTCCCTTTCATCTCTTGGGATCTGTCAATTTTTAAGCCTACGACCTGCATTTTGCACCATTTTACCTTTCTATTTTGGTTGCCAGCTCGTAATTTTTCAAGTCCAATTACCTGCTTTTTGCCCCCAAAACCCCACTTTTTGATGCCCATTTTGCCCTTTCTAGCCCTATTTTTCATGGCTCTGAAAGGTTTTGTTTATACAATTGCAGCGTATTTTTATGCTTTTCACCTTGCGTTTAGCACCATTTTACACTGCATTTAGCACCATTTTAGCTTGCATTTAGCATCAAAACGCACTGCGTTTTGCACCAAAACACAGTCTATTTAGCACCAAAACGCACTCCATTTAGCGGCATATTGCACCACATTTAACTAAATAAGGCCCAAAATCTGGTGCAAAAGGCCGTTTGTTATAATAAATATTCATTCTTCCGCAACCGAGAACTACCCCCTTTTTGCAACGAAACAAACCCTCACGAGAATCGATTTTTTGCGGCAAGGTAGGCAATTGGCAGACAAAAAGGGCACTTTTCATGTTAAATTTTACACTGAAAAATAGACAAAAAATAATCGATACGTGTGCACGCGCATGGATAACGGCACAGAACACATGGGAAAGTTAACGAGAGAAACAGCCGACAAGTTAATTGGCTTAGCAAGCTAACAAATTGCTTACGGCAAGCAGTTGTTGACACAAACGCTACCGAGTGCCATAAACCAAGGTCTTTGGCCTAGCTGTTGCCCACCGCAAGCTGGGCTGGATAGGCCGCTAAACGCACGCAAGCACTACCCCATAAACAGGCCAACCCCACACGATAGTTGCCGAAAGATGGACGATTTCTCGCTGTGAATGGGTGCTCGCCATTAATAAAACATCAAGCCATTCTTCTGAATTGAACTTATTTTGGTTATAATTCCAGTTAAAAAATACTAAACCGTTTGAACGAGTAGAACAATATTTTACCTTTGCCAACAGAAAAGCTTTTCACAAACAACTTTAAATTAAACAATCACAAACTTTCAAGAAATAGTACATCATGCAGAACCTAAAAACTAAGTTATTCACAACATTATGCGTGCTTTCGTTCCCTTGCTATCACACAATGGCCCAACAATCAGAAGGAGGAGACGAAAAAAGAAAGCTGATAAGAACAGAGTTAAGGGTGCAAACGAGTAGGTTTACAAAGGAATTCAGACCCTATGAACTTACTTCGGCCATTGGTTGGAACATCACTAGTCGTTTCTTTGCCAACCTGCAAGGTGAGGCAGCTGTGGCACTATTCAAAGTAGATGGAAAGAAAGACTACTCAACCAACTACACGCTGGGGCTGAACACCGGATATACCTTCGTTAAAAACGACCTTTGCAGCATCGATGCACGCGTTGGTGCAGGCACAAAGCTTGGCAAAAGCGATGCCTGGAACTACCATTATTACGACTTTGGGTGATGATGCACATCGGCAAAGGGCACTTCAGGCCTACTTGCGGTATTGGTTTACGGCACTACAAGTCGCACAACGACGCATTTAAAGACCGCACACGCATCTATGCAGCAGTAGGTATGATATTCGCGGATAGCATTACGTAACGCCCTTACGCGCAAAGCAAAAGGGCAAAATGTGCTATTAAGACACTATTATGGTGGTGAAAGAGACGGTAATGTCTGTTTCACCACCATTTTCTTACGTGCCAAACCAAACGCCAATCACGCGAAAAAAGGTCAATCAAACCCCGAACTATGGTTAAATGCCGCTAAAAAGAGCCATAAATTGAACAGCAAAACAAAGAAAAATTAGTTTTCTATTCAGTTTTTAGCTATCTTTGCAGTATGATTAATGGTTTAGAACACATAGGCAACATCCCCATAAGCACGTCTGCCCTCTCCTCGTTATACCCCGAAGTGAAGGCAGGCAACCAAAAGGTGCGTAACCTTGAACTAGGTGGAAAGCTCATCCGATTAAAGAGGGGGCTATACGTTGTCAACCCAAAGGTATCGCGCGTAGCACTATCCACAGAGCTAATTGCCAACCATATCTATGCTCCATCGTATGTATCCATGTCTTCGGCACTAAGATATTATGGACTGATACCCGAAACCGTCTACACCATTCAGTCGATGACGATAAAGCATTCGCGCAGTTTCAACACGCCCATTGGCCTATTCGACTACACATCCATCAATCGCGACGCCTTTCATATAGGCGTAACCAGTGTCAATAAGCAAAGCTATTCATTCCTGATAGCAACGCCAGAAAAGGCGTTATGCGACCTCATTGCCAACTCGCCGTTGGTAAATCTGCGATATTTAAAGGATGTTGAGGTGTATCTAGAACAAGACATACGAATGAACATCGACGAACTTCGTAAGATGAACCTCACCATCTTTGAGCAATACGCCAAGGTTGGCAAGAAGAGCAAGTCTATACAAACGCTCATTAATTACTTAAACCGATGAACGAAATATACAACCTCATGCTATCGGCTTACGAACAGACAACCGAACAGCAAAAGCGCAATGCCACTTTCGAAGTAAATCAGCAGATAATACTTGCTGGTCTTTATAATGGTGGTTTCTTCGACGAGGCAGCTTTCTATGGCGGTACATGTCTTCGCATATTTCACGGACTACAACGCTTTTCAGAAGACATGGATTTTTCACTTCTTGCGCCAAACAAAGCGTTCGATTTTAGCCGATACTTCCAACCAATCATCGACGAGTTTGCCTTAGTTGGCCGAAAAGTTGAAATAACGAAGAAAGACAAGAAAGCCTTTGGCAAGGTAGAATCGGCTTTTTTGAAAGACAACACCGATGTTTACGATGTTACCTTTCAGACAGAGAAGTCTGTAAAAATCAAGATTGAAGTTGATACCCAGCCCCCTTTGAGGTTCGATACTGAGCAGAAACTTCTGCTTTTGCCAAAGTCGTTCATGGTTCGTTGCTATACCTTGCCCAACCTTTTTGCAGGAAAGATGCACGCTTTGCTTTACCGAACATGGAAAAATAGAGTAAAAGGGCGCGACTGGTACGACTTTGAATGGTATATACGCCACAACACGCCACTCGATTTCAATCATCTGCACGAGCGTACCTTGCAGTTCAATCAAGAAGACATAAGCATGGAATTGTTTCTTGAAAAGCTGAAACAACGATTTTCAACAGCCGACATCAATCAAGTGAAAGCCGATGTCTTACCCTTTGTTCGCAATCCAAAGGAACTCGACATCTGGTCGAACGACTATTTTTTGCAATTGGCAAGCAAGATGATATTTGTGTGAAGATGCTTTGAACAATCTGCATCAAAACCCTAATACGCACTACTCACCACCTTACAACTCACAAAGGCCGATACGTTAAACCGCATTTTGCACAAACATCAACTCGCCTGAGAATTGAATATTTACAACCAAAGTGGGCGATTGGCTGGCAAGAATGGCAGCCATAATGCTAAAAAACGTGTTGAAAAGATTAAATTATTACACTTCTATTGGTTCAAACACCTTCAAACAGACCACCAAAAGCAAATTAAAAACCAGCGTACAGAAAGAATGAGAATAAACCACAGGAAATTGCACGACAATGCGTTTAAAGGCCGTAAACGGATTAATTTTGTGGTTTTACCCACAAGATAAAAGGGCATATACACAAAGAAAAAGAGCCGTAAACGTGCTATTAAGATACTAACATGTCAACCTGAACGACGGATAATAGCCCGTTTGCTCTATTGTTTACCCATAGCAAACTACCAACACGTCAATTCTTAACGCTTTATTTGCACTGCATATTTCAATTGGATGATACAAATGGCATCCATTGCCATCCCTAACTGGCATATATCTACAAGGCCGCACATAGGCAAAAACTAAGAAATGGCATAAAGAGACTTTAAAGGCTGCACACAAAGCTACATCACCGCGGGTTAATTTACATGCGTTAGGTACATTTAAGGACGATACGCGAAGAATAAAGAGCAAAATAACCCCATTAATAAATTAAGAAAGAGGTGAAAACGACTTTCGCAAGCGTCTTCACCTCTTTCTTTTATTTCATTCTACAATATGGAAATCGCCCTTATCGTCTTTCTGCAAGGTGAGCAAGAACTGTGGGTATGAAGTTTTCATGGGTTTAATCTCCACCCCATTGTAATATATTCGTTCAATCGCGATGCTACTGTCGGCCAACATGTCTTTATCTTCTGCCGTGCCATAAACAAAATCAATGCGGAGGTCGATGGTTTTGCCCTCGATGTTCAATTGCGTTGTAGCATAGCCTTCGCCATGCGTGCGGTTGGCGTTATAGGTCATGTCTTTTTCGTCGGGCAGTTCAGCAATAAACTCCAAACGTTTCTCTCCCAAGCTATTGTCTGCGTTGATGCGCACGGAGAAACCTTGCTTGCTTTGCAAGCCATAGACAGAGAAGTTTTTTTTCTGAATCAACAACTCATAATCGTAAGCTTGCCCCTTGGCGTCTAGCAGCGAAAGCAAAATCGTGTTCTGCCGAAGAGCAGCTATCGTAGGCTGATAGTCATATTCATTGCGGGTGGTGCACGATGAAAAGATTAGGCAACCGAACAAGAATGCCATCGAAATGCGTAGTTTAGCGATATTCATAATGAATGGATTGTTAATTATTGATAGTGGTTAGGGGGAAGGGGGGAGGATGGAAACGTCTATTGTTTCACCACATCGAAACCTCCTTCTACGTTTTTACGCAAGGTGAGAAAAACAAAATTAGAAGTTCTCTTCACCAAAAAGGTAGTGTTGTTATAACTAACGCTATCGGCAAGGAATGGATAAACTCTATCATCATATCGGTTAGGAAAGCTGAAATGAAAACCAATCTGTACAGACTTTCCGTCAATGCAAAGTTTCATTGCTGCGTTGCCAACATAAAACTGATTATCTTGGCTTAGGCGAACATTCTTCTTATCTGGCAATTCTGCATTGAAACGCAAACATATCTCTGCATTATCTTTGTTGGGCTTAAAAGCGTTGACAGAAATAAACTTGCGACTCTGACAACCATATACAGAGAAAGCGTTCTGGCTTAACAGTCGATTACAGTCTATTGCTCGCCCCTCTTCGTCTTGCAAGGTCAACAAAACCACATTGGCTTTGTTGTCGGAGAAAAATGGTTCGTACTGAATATCATCACTAGAGCCACAACCCAAAAACAACAAAACAAAAAATAAGGAAAAGACACCGGTAATAAATCTATTGATACACATAATCAGCTAAATTGACATACATTGAAATCTGATACCAAAAACCTTGATAAGGGGCATCAAAAGAAGACCAAAAATTATCGTTGGCGCAAAACCAACCATTACCACGACCAAAGCCCCAATTCATATAAATACGATCATCGTATTCTGTCCATGTCTTAATTGTCATACCCAAAAACTTTTTTCGTACGGTATAGGATTGTTCATAATATCCATCACAAAACCAAATGTGTCCGCCACGTATTGGATCTATAGCACCCAATAGAATACCACGATAACATGTTATGTTGTCCCCGAAGTAGCTAGTTCTCGTGTAACACATGTTTTTATACAAAAGATCAAAATCATATGGAACACGTTTAGCATTTTTATACCCTAGTTTGCGTAAACCAATAGATATGCTATCAGGATGTGCTCCACTAGCATCTATTCCATACGAATACCCAGGGATACTATCGGCAATTTGTCTCAGTCGACGTGCCAAGTCCGCACCATCTATTTTAGTTATATCATACTTATCTGAATAAAGAAATTGTGGTTTTGTAGTAGTCATACTCCCATTAGGGCGTTGTGACGTATCGTACATCAACATACCAATGGCTATTGCTGGACATCCAATAGGACAACCTTTTTCAGCATAATAATTATATCCTCCACCTTGATGCCATGCATCCAAATCCTTACCAGTATAAGGATATATTGATTTCTTTCCCGATGAATACCTTCTCCTACCTCGTGTTTCTTTTGGTTCGGTATTCGTTAATACAACTTCATAAGAATATCCATCCTTTTCTAAATCTTTCCATTCATCAAAATATTTTTGTTTAGTTAAAGATTGATCATGCAATTCACCTTTAACACGCAACTTATAACTATTGATTAGTGAATATAAAGGATTGTCGGGATTAACATCATTGAAACTAAATGTTCCTGTACCAGAATGAGCTACAATGGGAAAAGAAGTATTGCTCCCAGAAAGTATAACATAACCATTACCCCCTGAGTAGTTAACAGCATAAAGCAATGTATCGTTTCCCTCAACCAAATAGTCAATCTTTCCTATTTTACTATCAGAAACAGCCCTGGTAGGGACATAAGAGCTATCATTTCGTGATAATCCCTCGTAAAAAAGATTAGCATAGGCTGTTGCCTGTTTCAAACTTAATTGCAACTCACTCCTTGAATGGTCATTTTTAATAGGTTCGTATGCCATCGGGCTATCCGAACAAGAATAGAAACATGCAGCTAAGGCTGCAAAAAATAATTGTTTTTTCATAAATTGTGGTTTAGTGTTAGAATGTTGATTACCTACTGGACGATGAGTACTTAGAATAAAGTAATTCTACCCAGCGTGTTGCAAATATAGGAATTAAAATCCAATATACATAAATATTCCCCCTATTTTAACACCAACGGAATTAAAAATAAAAACAAACCAAACGCCAACCAACGCCCGAAAAGCCCATCAGCCCTCAACAACAATCGTGTGGTAAGATGCACCGTAGCCACACCAATAGCCCAAACCGCTGTGAATATTGGTGCGAATGTTCTGCATCGAGTTAAATAGAGGGTTTCGCCCTTCGCCATGATAGTCGTCCATACTCTTCCAAAACTCGTACGAAACAGAGTCGATATGGCAGAATTTAATCGTTACTAATTCGTACCGCTTAAAGAAAGTGGCGTTGGGATTGGCCACGTTTTGCCGAGAATTGTTAACCAAAATAGAGGCCTGCGTGGGCAAAAGACGGTCGTTATATGTGCCCAGATAAGTGGAATGAAAGTCTTTACGATGGTCATATTGCCGCACAAACACCTTGTAATAGTCGGTTGTGGCAGGATTATCCGTAAACCTTACGCGCAGTTTATACCAGCCAGGAAAATGCGGAAGCTCTTCTGCCTTGATGCTTGTAAGGGCAACAGGCTTGGGAATGGTGGTTACGGCATGGGCATGAAAGTTCTGAAAGTCCACGCGCAACGTATAAGTCTTGCCCACTTCGCCGCGCATGTCGGAGGTGGTATAGATGTAAGGCGGGAAATAATCCCTATGGGGCATGCCCGTAAGCACCACTTCGCGCGTGCCGTCGCTCACCGTTACTTTGGCCCAACGCAACAAAAAGCGGTCGAGCGAATCGGTTGATTGCAACCGCTTTGATATGGGAACGGTGGTGGTTAACTTCACAATGGGAAAGCCCCCACTGTCTATCCAGCCCTCAACCACCAGCTGCGCGGGGGCTTGTTTCACCTCCGTTTCTTCGCAACCAAGGCAAAAAAACACCAACAATAATGGGAATAATAACCTGTACATGGGCTAAAACTTAAAGAAATAACTGATGGATGGAAGAAAAGGCATTTGCTGTGGTAAGAACGATAGCGGCCTATACGAATAGCCGTCGCCGTCTATACGTATGCGCCAAAACAAGTCGTTGCGCCGCATGTTGGCGTTATATACCGAGAGGTTAAGGCCATGTTCGCGGCCATTGCGACTATATAGCAGGTAGTTGGCCGAGAGGTCGAGCCGAACATAGGTGCTAAGCCTGGCCCCATTGTGCGGTCCGAACTGCGAAACAAGGTTGCCATCGAGTATGTAGAAATTCTCTGGTGCGGTGAATGGCGTACCACTGGCCCACACCAACGTTGCAGCAAGGCGCCAACGAGGGCTTAACTGGTATGCGGCTACGGCGTTAAGTTCGTGCATACGCTCATGACTGGCGGGATATTCGCCAAGCAAAGCTGTGCCGGGATAATGCCGTTGCGCCCTACCCCACGCGTAACTAACCCATCCCGTTAGGCAGCCCGAACGCTTTTCGAGCATCACATGTGCACCATAATTGTGACCTTGGCCCTCAACAAGGTGCTTACTCACGTTGTCGGATGGGTTGAAAATAACCTCGAACGGCGTGCTAACATATTCTTGTTGATGGTAAAGCCACTTGTGATAAACGCCTGCCGTAAGCTGAAATGCACCTTTAAACAAGGCGGTGCGATAGTTGGCCGAGAGGTTGATGGCGCGTTGCGGACGATGAACGGCCGACGATGAGAGCCAAAACTCACTGGGAAGATTGAGCGAAGAGAACCCCGTACGAAAGAGGTACTGACGCTTGATGGCCCCACTAACGAGGAATGCACCCACGGGCGACTGCCAAACAAGATGCAAAAGGGGGTCTAGGCCGTAGAAAGTGGCATCGGGCGAGCGATAAATTGTGGCTCGTAGGCCACCTGTTAGTTTCAGTTGTTCGGCCAACGGTAAGGCCATGTCGGCTCCCAACGATGTTTCCAGTGTGCGTTGGCGTTGTGGTGCGGGGTTGATGTACTGCCTATCGCCGCTCACTTCGGGCGATTGAAGTTGCAAACGATGGTAAACCACGGCGGCATGTAGGCTTAATGGCGCAAAAGAGAGGTGCGCCTTGTAGCCCCAATCGGTAATAGAAGAGGGCAAACGCAAGTGTGTGTTCTCAAATCCGGTATAGAAATCATTGCCATAGGCAGAGAGGTAGGCCGTTTGTTGCAGCGTTGTTCGGCCCATGCGCCTTGTCCAATGCAGTGCGCCCAAATGGTTGGCCCACTTCATTTTGCCCTTATATACAGATACTTTTTCGTTTAGTTCGCCATCGTCTTGTCCGCTGTAATAGTCTATTCGCAGCATGTTGTTATCGTCGGGACGGTAAGTCCACGTTACGTTTGCATCGTAAAAGCCATATTTTAAGGCCATGTCCTCCATGTTCAGCAAACGATGATAAAGCAGGTTTATGTAGGCCGAACGACCCGAAAGTGTTAGTTCCATCTTGCCATTGATGGGTACGCGCAGGGTGGCTTGCGAGGAAATAAGCCCAATACTGCCCTCTGCTGCAAGCTTATGGGCAATGGTGTCGGGCGAAGAGAGGTCTACAAAGCCGCCCAATCTGTTGGCATGACCTGCCGAAACGGCTGTGGACGAAAAGCGCATTTGTGCATAATGGCTGGCGTTGAAAACGGAAAAGATGCCCAACAGATGGGCAGCGTTGTGCACAGGCACACCATTAAGGCTCATTTCGTTGTGTGCATTGTCGCACCCCTCGATGTGTAAGCCGGCGTCTAGCTCGCCATTAGTCTGCACATTGGGTAGCGATTGGGCATAGCGCAGCGGGTCGGCATTACCAAATAGCTTAGGCATGTCGTTCAGAAAGTCGAGGTTTAGCGTTATTTGCCCTAAGGCATTGGCACGCAACTTGCCCCGTAAGCGCGGCGCAACGATGTCCACGTTACGTAAGTTTGCGGCTTTCAGCGTGTCGGCTGTTTGCCCTTCGGCCGGTAAAAGGGCTGTGGCAAAGAGCAAGGCAAGCCATGTTCGGGGTTTTATGTGGTATGCTAAGTGGCGAATAATAATGGTGGTTTAAGGGTAAAATGTTGTTGTTGGCTTTGCGTTTGGCGGTTCTGGCCATGCAATAAGCAAGAAAAGCCCACACAAGCGGCAGTAAAACAAAATAGAAATGGTAAGGAAACGCACCTTCGTACAGCTGTACTACAAGGCAATGTGGTTTCAAAACAAAATAGAAATGGTAAGGAAACGCGCCTTCGTACAGCTGTACTAACAAGGCGATGTAGTTTCGATACCATTTCTATCACGCTATAAATACGCATCGCCCAAGACCAACTAAGGGCCTAGGGCAATGGCATTAAGGTTACTTATTGAACATTCTTTCGAACGATTTAATCAAGTCGCTAGCCTGCTTGTACACGTCGGGGAAGTTCTTCTTCGTAAAGTAGTCGTTAAAACCATAGCTAGTTTTATCGTCAAACTTCAACAAAGCATAGGGTTTCCACATCACTTTATACTCTAGTGTTAAATTGTCGTGTACTTGTTCTGCAAATACTGCTAACTCGATATTGGCACTACGCTTATCAGAACCCTTTAAGAATAAACCAGCATTGAGGTGATTATTGGCTTGTTCTACAAATCCCTTGGATTCGTTCTCGGTGTAATAAACAAAGCTGTTGTTCTTAAACATACCACCTTCTTCAAGCTTTCTGTACCATTTGTTAAACGTGCTGCCATCGTCTATCTTACCTTTGAACTGCACTTCACCCAAAATATCGAACGCCATACTTACCTCTCCTACACTCTGAATGCGGTCGTTGTTGGCTTTACCATTAGCAGAAATCACCATGTCGAACAGCTTTTGGTTGCCAATAGTGACGGCGGCCTCGGCCTTTGCACCCTTAGCTGCCTCGAACAAAGCGCGCTTAACCTCCACTACATAGTTGTTGATGGTTAGCTTGCAGTTGGCCTCGATATTGTCTTTTGCCACGTCGAGTGTGCCGTTTGTAGATACCTTGGTGTTCAATTCGCCCGTCATCAAGGTGTTTCCGCCCTGCTTAAGCATAAGTGTTGCATGTTCGGGGATGTTTAATTTGGTTTCAATCTTTGTATGATCGTAATGTCCATTGCCTTTATATTCCCTTTCTTCATCGTCCAAGAAAGGCACGTACATATTGGTTTGCTTACCCGAAAGCACAAGTTTAAGCACACATTCCTTGCCGTTATTGTCGTTAAAGACGAACTGCAAGTCGTTGGCATCCTCCCTAACCCATTGTCCGTTCACCACTTTAAAGTGCCCGTTAATCTGCGAAAGGTCTATCATGCGCTGCATTACCTTCATGTCTTTCTCGCGTTTACCAAGGTCGGTCCAAAAGCTTTTCAGCTTGTCCTTCCACCACTTGCTAATCTTTGCCGTGGCATGTTCGCTCGAAAGGTTGTCGTGTACATAGTTGGCAATGTTCTCAATGTTGTTAAAGTCGGTTGATTTAACCATTGCCAAGGCGCGTTTAGCGGTTTTGTCCAACTCAAGCTTTTTCTGTTCGGGGGTCAGTTCGGTGTTAATCTCGGTTTTGTTTCCTGGGTCTGTTCCGCCAGGAATAGGCTCGTTACCCTCATCCGACGAGCCACAAGCGGCCACACCGAACACCAAAGAGGCACCTAACACTAGGTACCCAAAGTGTCTAAATTCTCTCATGTTATTTAATTTAATAGTTAATTAATGGCCTTATGGCCGTGTTTTGTTATGTTAAGTTATTGAAGTCTGTTCATCTAAAAGCTGTTGATTTGGCGTGTTTTCCTTGTCATAGTGTGCTCATACCCAAGGAAAACTTTTATCAATTGTTTCTATCTATTATAAAGCTAACGTATGCTTTCAAAGCATCTTGCAGTTGTGGCTGAGCAATGTATTGGTTGATAAACTCATCGGTAAGTGCCTGACATTCGGCCATCTTTTGTTCGGCATAGGCTATTCCGCCGTTGTTCTTGGTAAACTCAACCAGCTGAGCAATCTCTTCGGCCGACACGTTTCGAGCCTTTACTTTGCGCGCCAAGGCCGCCATTTGGCTATCTCCGGTGGTGTTAAGCGCATAAAGCACGGGCAAAGTTAGCTTACCTTCGGCCATATCGTTGCCTGTTGGCTTGCCTAAGTCGGCCGATTGGTAATAATCAAAGATGTCGTCGCGAATCTGAAAGATAACGCCCACGTTGCGTCCAAAGGCACGAGCCGCCTCAACAGCTTGCCTGTCGGCTCCGCCGGCCTTTGCTCCAATCACGGCACATGCCTCAAACAAGGCGGCCGTCTTTTGTCTTATCACCTCGAAATACACCTCTTCCGAGAAGTTGGTGTTGGCAATGTTGGTTAGTTGCAGTATCTCGCCGTTCGATAACGTGCGACCCAATTCGGCCAAGTCGCAAACAATGTCGCAATCGTTTGTGCGCGCAATGTTAAGCAAGGCCGTAGAAAGAATATAATCGCCAACCAGCACCGCCACCTTATTGTTATACGAAGCGTTTACCGATGCTTGCCCCCGACGTTCGCCACTTTCGTCTACCACATCGTCGTGCACAAGGCTTGCCGTGTGCAGCAATTCAAGTCCAACAGCGGCATATTGCGCCACAGGTGTAACCTTGCCAAAGCTTTTGGCCATCAGCAAGATAAGTATGGGGCGCATGCGCTTGCCGCCTTTGGCGCGAACATGCTCTAATGCCTGACCCAACAGTCCGTCTTTGTGGGTCAACGACTCGTCGAACAGCGCGATAAAGTCTTGTAATTCGGTATGTATAGGTGTCCGTATGGTCGACAAATAATCCATGTATTCTCAAATTTGACACAAATTTACACAATAAATCGTTACTAACCCCATTTTATTTCGTAATTTTACACGATATAACAATAAAACTTATGGATAAACTATTCCTCATAGATGCTTACGCTTTGATATATCGCTCGTATTATGCCTTTATCAATAACCCACGCATCAACTCGAAAGGACTTAACACTTCGGCCGTAATGGGCTTTTGTAACACCCTTAACGAGGTGCTAAACAAAGAGCAACCATCGCACATTGGCGTGGCTTTCGACCACGGACTGACCTTTCGAAACGAAGCTTTTCCGCAATATAAGGCACAACGCGAGGCAACTCCCGAAGACATCAAACGCTCTGTACCCATTATCAAAGACATTCTTACGGCCTACCACATCCCCTCGCTGCAAGTAGACGGCTTTGAGGCCGACGACGTTATTGGTACACTTGCACTGAAAGCCGGCGAACAAGGCATTGACACTTACATGCTAACGCCCGATAAAGACTATGCCCAACTGGTGCGCCCCAACGTGTGGATGTATCGACCACGACATGGCGGCGGTTACGAAACGATGGGACCCGACGAGGTGAACCAAAAGTACAACATCACTTCGCCTTTGCAGGTTATCGACCTCTTAGCCCTCATGGGCGACTCGGCCGACAACTTTCCTGGCTGCCCAGGTGTAGGCGAAAAGACGGCATCTAAGCTTATCAACGAGTTTGGAACTGTGGAACAGCTGCTCGAAAACACTGCTCAACTGAAAGGAAAGATGCGCGAAAAGGTGGAAGGAGCCGTTGAAGACATCAAGATGTCGAAGTTTTTGGCCACCATCCGAACAGATGTGCCTGTGGAATTAGACCTCGAACAGCTACGACTGAAAGAGCCCGACACGGCCAAACTGCAAGAGATATTTACCGAATTAGAATTTAAAAGCTTTGCCAACCGCTTGCTAAACAAGGCCGAAAAGCCTAAAAAGGCGGACAACAGGCAGCTTTCGCTGTTCGACGAACCAGCAATGGCAGAGGCCAACAACAGTCTGTTCGAACCCCTATCGGCACCCGTTGCCAATCGACAAACGATTGAAACCACACCCCACGAGTATCATTTGGTGCAGACCGAGGCCGACATACAAGCACTCGTTACCCTGCTTTCGGCTGCCGATGTAATCAGTCTGGACACCGAAACAACCTCTACCAACGCCATTGATGCTCAATTGGTGGGACTTAATTTTGCCGTTGAAGAGAAGAAAGCCTACTATGTTCCAGTGCCCGAACAAGCTAACGAGGCACAAAACATCGTGGATAAGTTCAAGGATATATACGAAAATCCAAACACTTTAAAGGTAGGACAGAATATAAAATACGACCTTGAGGTACTTCGCAACTATGGAATAATGCTGCAAGGACCACTATTCGATACCATGATAGCCCATTATCTGCTGCAACCCGAACTGCGCCATAACATGGATTTCATGGCCGAAGTGTATCTTAATTACGAAACAGTGCACATCGACGCCCTTATCGGAGCGAAGGGAAAAACGCAGAAAAACATGCGCGAACTGGCTCCTAGCGAGGTGTACGCCTACGCTTGCGAAGATGCCGACATAACGCTACAACTTAAAAACGTGCTTCAACCCAAGCTTGTTGAGGCTGGTGTGGAACGTCTTTTCAACGAAGTGGAGATGCCGTTGATACCGGTTTTGGCCGAAATGGAGTGCAACGGCGTGCGCATTGACACGGCTGCACTGAAAGAAACATCGCAAGTTTTCACCGAACGCATGTTGCAATTGGAGCAAGAAATCTACCAAGCTGCTGGCAAAACGTTCAACGTGGCATCGCCAAAACAAGTGGGCGACATTCTTTTTGGCGAGATGAAAATCATTGATAAGCCCAAGAAAACCAAGACAGGACAATATGTTACCAGCGAAGAGGTGTTGCAAACACTTCGCTCTAAGCATCCCATCGTGGCGCATATTCTAGATTATCGCGCGCTGAAAAAGCTGCTCGGCACATACGTAGATGCACTTCCCAAACTGATAAACCCACGCACGGGCCACATCCACACGTCGTTTAACCAAGCTGTTACGGCCACTGGTAGACTATCTTCGAGCGACCCTAACCTGCAAAACATCCCTGTTCGCGGCGAAGATGGCAAAGAAATACGCAAGTGTTTCATTCCCGAAGAGGGCTGCGAGTTCTTCTCGGCAGATTATAGTCAGATTGAATTGCGCGTTATGGCCCACCTTAGTCAGGATGCTAACATGCTCGATGCCTTCCGCGAAGGCTACGATATCCATGCTGCAACGGCCGCAAAGATTTACGATAAGCCCGTTTCGGAGGTTACACGCGACGAACGAACGAAGGCTAAACGCGCCAACTTCGGCATCATCTACGGCATAACGGTGTTTGGTTTGGCCGATAGGCTCAACATCGAGCGTGCAGAGGCCAAGCAACTTATCGACGGATACTTCAAGATGTTTCCGCAAGTGCGCGACTATATGGAGCAAGCCAAGGAGACGGCAAAGGCCAATGGCTACGTGGAAACGTTCTTCCACCGCCGCCGTTACTTGCCAGACATCAACAGTAGCAATGCCACCGTGCGCGGAATTGCCGAACGCAACGCCATCAATGCTCCCATACAAGGGTCGGCTGCCGACATCATTAAGGTGGCTATGGTGCGTATTTTCCAACGTTTCCAGCGCGAAAACATCCGCTCGAAGATGATTTTACAGGTGCACGACGAACTTAATTTCAGCGTTCTACCCAACGAAAAAGAACAGGTTGAACGCATTGTTATGGAAGAAATGCAAGCTGCCTATCCGCTAGATGTGCCCCTGGTGGCCGATGGAGGTTGGGGAAACAACTGGTTAGAGGCGCATTAGAAAAGTGAAAGGGTGAAAAGGTGAAAAGATGGCTAACGCCGTGAAAGGTGAAAGGGTGAAAGGGGGAAAAGGTGAAAAAATGGCTGCGCCCTTTAAAAGGTGAAAGGGGGAAAAGGTGAAAAAATGGCTGCGCCACATAGGCATTTGGCTTAACTCCTTAACTACATAACTCCTTAACTCCTTAAAGGTGAAAGGGTGAAAAGATGGCTGCGCCTGCTAAGGAACGAGCAGAGCCAGTTAGGGCTAGTATATCTAATAGTACTAGTGAAACTAGATATACTAGCCCCATTTGCATTCTGAACCAAATGCTTGTTGGCTTGTTAACTTGTCAATTGGTCTATTAAAAAAAGCGTTCGAGTTAAGTTCTCGAACGCTTTATACTATATAGCAACAAATGTTTTAGCCTACTTTTTAAGCTGTTTAAGCAATTTGCCGGCCGTATCTGAAAGCAAGGTTATTGCCCCAGCCAATATCACAGTGTCTTTAATCACCAATCGGCCTGCACCCGAAAGCAATGGGAAACCATGTTCGCCACTTCCCAAATCGGGTACCCAACATTCGGGCGTTGTTATGAGGAAAGACAGCGTTCCTAAGGTCATAATGATACAGAGCAGTTCGCCGAAAATGCCAATCTTTGGTGAGAACATACCCAAGAAAACCAAGATACCAATGCTCATGATAAGGCAACCAAGTCCGTAAGAAAACACATAGGTGCGGTTTTCTTCGTGCCATTGGCGGTTTTTCAACACCAATTCGCCCTCTTTGTTTTTATATTGCTTGTATTCTGGTGCCTCTTTTGCATAAAAGAAACTCATAAACGGACTGTTTGCAACAAAAGGAACGATGCCATCGGCCTCGTAATGAGCAAATTTCAAACCTCCAATCCACACAAACACAATAAGAATGGCCACACGGATGAGGTTTAAACCGGTTTGGCGCAAGTTAGACGCCAATTCTAGAAATGCAATTACTTTACTTTTCATACTTACTTTATCGATTAAAAACGCATGCCCAATAAATGGGCAAATGAATGAATATTTACATACACAGGCCGCTACATAAGTGCACTTACGCACCTTGTAGAACATTACATATTGTAACGTACAAGGCCCTTTAACTATGCAAAGATAATTGATTTTGCACGAACATCAGCGCAAAATAACATTGCTAATACCTATAAAGGCATTGAAAAAAACTATCAGTTAACCACTGCCACCTTACAAGCCACGCCGCTTTTACCCTCTTCGGTGGCCTCTAACACCACGTAAACGCCGCTTACAACGCGCTGTCCGCGAAGGTCGGTGGCATCCCAAGTAAACATTCCGCCGTTGCTACGCCCTTCCTTTACCAGCGTTCCGTTGGGCGAAACAATTTTTACATAGGCATTGGGCGACAGGTTTACTATCCTAATAAGCCCCTTATAGCCGGGTTCAACAGGGTTGGGATAGGCATATACCTGCCTATCGTCGCCCGTTTGCGGTTCGGTTGCATCGCCTTGATAAGAGCAAAGGCCATTGTCGGTGGCGAAAAACACCTCGCCTGTTGTGGGATTTATGGCGATGCAATTAAGCACATTAGAACTTAACGCACTGTTGGCACTGGTGAAATGCTGCACTTGTTGCAGGTTATCGGCCGATATAAGGTAAGCACCATCGTTTAAAGTACCCATCCATTTGCGGTTTGCCCCATCAATAGCGATGTGCGTTATGTGCACTTCGTTAAGCAGATAATCGGCACTATTGGTGCCATCGTTACGCGGAATTTTAAACTGAACGAAATGTTTCTCGGCCTGATTGTTGCGTATTTGCAAGTAAAGTGGTGCCGCATTGGTGCCCACCCAGAGGTTTCCTTCGCGGTCTTCGGCAACACAAGTAACTGCATTTACGTGTATGGCCACGCCGTCTTGGTTGGTAAAAGTGTCGTAAACAGTGCATTCCCCCGTGGCTGGCTTATAGCAAGTAATACTCGGAACGGTCCAATGGTCGTTGCAAAACCACACCCATCCGCGACTATCCACCAGCATTTTCGTCATGTTTCGCAAGCTAAGTCCATCGGCCATCAGGCGTTCTTGATGCCTGCTTTCCATCGGTTTGCCGCGCGGAATGGTAAGCAACGACTGGCGTTTAGTTTGACTATTTACAAGCCAAAGGTTGCCTTGTGCATCAAAATCCACACCATTTACTATTACATAATTGTTGTCTAACTCCACTCCCCTATCCACAGCAGGCAGCAAAGGACTATTGTCGCGATTGAAATACGCCTTTAAACGTCCGTCTTGAAACTCGTATAAGCCCGGTCGTCCGCCCACAAACACGTGGTTAGGGTCTAGTGGGTCTACAGCTAAACAGTTAATATCGTTAAACGCGATGCCCGTAGTGGCGGCCACATCGTCTTGAAAGAAAGTCCACGAACCATTGCTTTCCAGCACTTGCACCAAGCCTGGGTAACCCTTTTGCGTACCTCCCGATGCGTATTGTCCGCCAACGGTGAACAATTTACCAGCAGTAAACTTCATGAAATAGAAGTTGTTATATCGCGGTCCGCCCACGTTAGCCTTCTTAGCCGTTTCTAGTAGCTTGGCGTCTGGCTGTGCTTGCGGGTTGAGTTGGTACTCTCCTACCCTCGTCCAGCTGTTTTTGTCGTTCAGATTGGCCGTTAATGGGGCTGCATAACACCCCACAACATCCGAGTAAGCCCATATTCGGTTGCCCTCAATGCGCGTCCAATTCACCTTAAATCCAAGGTTATACGTGTCGTTAACCTGCATCTTTCGGGCATCGAGCTTAACAATTCCAAAGCCCGTTGCAAGGTAAGTGTTTGCGCCATAGGTGTTAATGCCAAACACAGTCTTATCTACCATCATGTTTTTATGGTATAAATCAGACAGGTTTTGCACCCCACCATTGGGCATAACGAAGTCGATATTCTGGTTATCGTACACCACTACAAGTCGTTTAGCCACGTTGTTCCATGCAATAAAGGCAATGGGCGTGTCGCTAAGTCCGTTTATTCGGTCGAAGGTTTGTATGCTTTGGTCGGCCGTATTATAGGCAAACAAACGTTTAGAGGCCAGCACGTAAAGCGTGTTTCCAGCCTTTTGCACCTGCGTTATGTCGCTGTATGCCGTGTAACTGCGCCATAAGGTGGCCCGAACAGGCAAACAAAGACATAATAATAGGGCGAGAAATAAACGAATAATAGTGGGTTTGCGCATGTGGGAATTTATAAGTGGATAAGTAAGTTTATAAGCTTTTGAACATATAAGTTCATGAATTTATAACGTAAACGTATGGAATATATTGTTTGTAAGGCATTGAGTTTGTGAGGAGGTAGGTTTAGAAGTAAGCTAGAAAATAGTAAGTTAATGAGCTAATGAGGAGGTAAATTCGTACAAAAGAATGCTTATATATTGACGGTGTTTCATCAATCACCCACAAAATTAAATGCTCGCCAACTCAAAAACACAAGAACTTATCTACTAAGAAACTCATAAACTTACCTGCTAAGAAACTGAACCAGCTTGCCAACAGCCCTTGCCCGATGCGAAATTTGGTTCTTAATGTCGGTTCCAAGTTCGGCAAACGTCTTGTCGTAACCATTGGGAACAAACAGCGGGTCGTAGCCAAAGCCCGCTGTTCCGTGGCGTTCCGTGGCGATATGTCCCTCAACAACGCCTTCAAAAAACAAGGGTTCGTTAATGCCCAACGTGTTATTACGTGGAGCAACAAGGGCAATAACCGTGCGAAAACGAGCATCGCGATGGGTATTGTCAGCCAATCGACAAAGCAATTTGTGCATGTTAGCCTCGCTATCGTGCCCATCGCCACCTGCATAGCGTGCTGAATACACGCCAGGTTCGTTGTTTAGGGCGTACACTTCCAGTCCTGTATCGTCGGCAAAGCATGCCATGCCATAGTGTTCTAGCACGTATTGTGCCTTGATAAGGGCGTTTTCTTGCAGTGTAGCGCCCGTTTCGGGTATGTCTACATCGCAACCAATGTCTTTTAATGATAACACTTGCAGGTTGGAAGGCATTATTTGGCGTATCTCTTCCAGCTTATGTGCGTTGTTGGTAGCAAAAACAATGTTTGTGTTCATATAATTAAAATTAGTCTGACCAGTCGGACCGGTCTGACTGGTCAGACTTGTCCGACCAGTCCGATTAATCCGATTAATCCGACAATAGCTAAAAAGCATTTGGCTTAACTCCTTAACTTCATAACTCCTTAACTTCTCCCTTAACTACTTACTACTTTACTCCTTACTACTCCCTCCTTGATAAATCAGCGTGGTTAGTTTATCCTCGGCAAACACCTCACGAGCCACGCTTTGCAGCTCTTCGGCCGTGATGTCGTCTATCTGTTGCAGCAAGTTATCAATGTGTTTCTCCTTATTAAAATGAAGAAAACTTTTGCCAAAGTCGAGTGCGAAACTCTCCCTATTGTCGCAAGCCACGCATATCTGACCCTTAATTTGCCTTTTGGCAGCCGCCAGTTGTCGTGCCGAAAGCGGCTTTTCGATAAGCCTATTCAGTTCTTTCTTCACCAAACGCAAACAACGGCGCAGGTCCTTTTGGTCGCAACCAAAGTAAACGCACCACACACCTGTGTCTGCATAACTCACCATATTGCTCTCTACATTGTACACCAAGCCATTGCATTCGCGCAAAACGATGTTCAAACGAGCGTTCATACCCGGACCGCCAAGCAAGTTATTGGCCAAATAAAGGGGCAAACGGCGCTTGTCGTAAGTGCTGAAAGCACGATTTCCAAGCATAACATGTGCCTGGTGCGTGTCCATCTGGCGTGTTATCTTTTTCGGTAGATAGGGTGGGAGAGACTCACCTTCGTGCGTATCGATATGCGGAAGGGCGTTTGGGAAATGCCGAGTGGCATGCCTTAACGACTTAACAAGCCAATGAAAATCCAGTTCGCCGTATGCAAAGAACACCATATTGTTGGGCCGATACATCCTACGGGTAAAGTCTTTGGCGTGTTCGGATGTGTAAGTACGCAGCAAAGAGGCCTTTCCAAGAATGTTGTTACCCAGCGGATGACCCGAAAAAACGGCGTTTTCGAAATCATCGTATATCAGTTCGGCAGGCGAATCGTTGTAGCTCTCAATCTCGTCGCATATCACTTCTATTTCTTTTCGCAACTCGGCGGCGGGATATTGGCTATCAAACACCATGTCGGTTAACAGCTTTACCGCCCTTGGAGCATGCTCCTTTGGGATCGCAGCATGATAAACCGTTTCCTCCTTGTTGGTAAATGCGTTGATGTCGCCGCCAACACTCTCCAAACAATTCAATATACTAAGGGCACTTCGTTTGCTGGTACCCTTAAACGAGGCATGTTCACAAAAATGTGCCATGCCCATTTCGGCCTCCGATTCGTTGCGCGTGCCTGCATTAATTCGATAACCGCAATAAACCACGGGCGACGAAGAACTGCGGTGAATGATACGAAGACCATTGGGAAGCGTGGCCGTATTATACTTGTTATCCATACGAATGGCAGATTTGCTCGATGTGGTCATTATTCAATGTTAAAAGCAAAAAAGGCGACGCGCGCTCGTCTCAAGCACACATCGCCGAATAAACCAAAATAAATATTACATGAAAAAAAACTGTATTCTATAACAATGCCTGTATCTCGGCATCTAAGTCTTTTATCTGCGCATCACGCTTTTGCAGCGTGTTGTTTCGGTCGATGAGAAAGAACGTTGGCAACGTTTGCACATTGTATTGCGCCAAAACGGCACTGCGCGTTCCGTTTTCGTCCCACACACTTACCCAAGGCAGCGCGGCTGTCTTTGTCTTCCAGAAGTGTTCTTCGGGGTCGAACGACACCTGATAGATTTCAAAACCGCGGTCGTGATACTTGTTATATATCTCGCGCATCATCATAATGCGTTTCAAACTGCCCTCGGCAGCAAAAGCCTGGAAGTCTAACAGAACCACCTTTCCTTTCAAGTCGGTAAGCTTTCTCACACGTCCGTGGTTGTCGGTAAGGGCAATATCTATCACGCCGGCCACCTTAACCTTGTCGGCACTGATGGTTTGGCGAGCGTTATTTTCTGCAATACGCACGTTTTTCATCCCCTCGATGGCGATGTTGTGCAAGTTAAGTCCGCGTTCGGCCTTCGGAAAATAAGTGTCCCAACTTGTTGCCACGGCAGCGAACACCTTCACATCGTCTTTGCTGCTGCGTGGGTTGAAGATGAGGATGTTGGCATTTCCCAACACGATGGTTTGGAAAAGGGCGTAATAAGCGTAGGCCTTCATGGGCTCTTTAAATATATAATTGAGCTTTACCTTATTCTTATACACCTCTAAAACCTTGGTAACACTATCTTCTACTGCCTCTACGCCCAGCGCAGGACTGTTTGCAATGGCCGTAACCTGCCTTTGCAGGGCTAGCTGCATATAGGCCAAGTCGCGTATCTTGGTGCATTCTTCCGACCCGCTAACCTCGTAATTGGCCGACATAGTGGGGTAGGCTGCCTTCACGGTGATGCTTTCCGTAGAGTCGACAGCAAGGTTCACCATCTGGTTGGCAATGCGCAGGCGATAAAATTCGGGTGCATCGGGCGCCTTCTGCTTAAACTCAAAGTTGCCATTCTCGTCTAGCTTAACGCTATCCACCGCCTTAGGACCGTTAAGACTCATGTTTTCGAGATAGAGAACAGAGTCTTTTGCCTGGGTGATTGTTCCGTTAATATTGAACTTTTTCTCGGTACACGAGCCCAAACTCAAAACGGCTACACCCATAACAGCGGTATAGAATAATCCCGATAGTTTTTTATTGTTCATTTTTAGCAAGTTGATTAACTTGTTTGCAAAGTTAAAATAAACCTATCAAAATACAAAACGGTAAAGCGGATATTTTTAAAGTGTGTGAGTTTATAAGTTTTTGAGCAGCTTAGTTTTTCAGTTTACTAAGGTTTAAGTTTGCCGTGTAAGCTGAATTTAGAATGTAAGAGAAAATGGGGTTTCATACACCAAGCCAGCTTTCAAACTCCTTCTTTTCTTGTTCTCCAACCATTATCTTGCCTTCTGAGATATTTTCAGAGAGCCAAGCATACTGGAGCGGTCTGAACAAAAGCTAATTGGTGATTATTTTACCTGCCTCAGGTTCCATCTTTCCATATCCAATCAACGCTATAAGTCCCATGATAGCAATCAGTACAAATGATAGCTGATAATGTGCAAGCGAATGAGGATTGGCAGAGGTAGATGCTACAAATCTCAATGCCAATGCACCTATACCGATACCCAATCCGGAGGCGAGCTGAAGGGTAGTGCTGTAAAGCGTATTGGCTGAAGACATCATTTGTTGGGGTACGTCCATGTATGCCACCGTGTGAAGAGTGCTTAACTGTACCGAGCGGAAACAGCCCATCAAAAAGAGGCATACGATGATGGCGAAGACGGGTGAAGAGGCCTTGAACAGTGCGCAGGCAGCTGTTGACAGCGAAAGCAACAGTGCGTTAAGGAACAGGATATACTTGATGCGCCAATGATGCATCATCCATACGGTGAAAGGTTTGGTGGTGAGATTGCCCAGCATTAGCGAGAGTAGTAGCAAACCGGAATGAAAGGCATTGAAATGTAGGCCGTCTTGAAACAGTAACGGCAGTAGGAATGGGGCTGCACCGATAACCATCATCGACAGTGTGCCATAGATAATCGTTACCGAATAAGTGGGCACGCGCATTACGGAATAGTCTATCAGCGGCAATGAGGCGTGCAGCGAACGGCGTATACTGAAAGCAAAGAGTAGTATACAGAGAAACAGCAGAATGAGGGGGCGCACGAAACTGGAAACGTTGTTTCCCAACAGTTCAAGGCTGTACATCATGCCCGAAAGCGACAAGGCACTCAACAAGAAGTCAGGTATGTCTAATTTACCCCGCTGTCTGTCTACCGGCTGTTTAGGAATATATCTTATTGCCAGGACAAAGACGAGTAGCCCTACCGGAACATTCAGGAAGAATATCCAGTGCCACGAGAAATAAGTGGCAAGAAATCCGCCTATGGGAGGACCGACAACGGGCGCAATAAGCCCTGGAGTGGTTATCCATGCGATGGCATTTACCAAATCGCGCTTGTCGCAGTTTTTTAATACAGCCAATCGCCCTACGGGCACCATTAGTGCTCCGGCCATGCCTTGTATGAAACGTACAAAGGCAAACTGCGTCAGACTGTTGCAGAGAGAGCACAGGACGGACGTGCCGATAAATCCTAGAACTGCATAGGCGAACACCGAACGCGTGCCATACCTATCGGCAATCCAGCCGCTTACAGGGATAAACACCGCCAGCGAAATCATATAGGACGTAATCCCGATGCTCATCCTACCACTTTCCACACCGAAGTCTAAGGCCATTAGTGGCAGAGCTGTCACCAAGGCGGTCGAGTCAATGTATTCCATGAAGAAAGCCACAGCTACGAGAGCTATGACAATCCGTGAGATATACTTTTTCATTTCCTTGCCTCTTTGTAAATTGCAATCGAAGTTCTGTTGTTCAGACTTCTATTGCAAACAGATTAAAAAGTCTAGATGACTTCACTGTTTATTTTCATCAAACTCTTCGGCAGCCTTTTCCAAAAGTACCTCTATAAGGCGCTTTAATTTCGTCCCCTTGTTTGCAGCCATGATGGAAAGCCAGCGAAATGTGTCTTCGCTAAGGTCTATTGTTATTTTCTTCGATTGTAATTCCGTTGTTGCCATAAGCCTAAACTTTAATTCATTGCAAACATAAACAATATATGCCATATACACAAATATGGGGATGAAAATCAATTAAATAGATACAAAAACACGTTTACTAGCCAAACCAACTTCAATGTATGGCTATCGCAAACCCACGAACTTATCAAGTCATCAACCCACAAACTCATCAACTCAAAAAATTAAAATCTTATTTTTTATTTTACATTATCGTTCCATTTTTCACTCCGTTCTAGCGAAAATATCAGTTAAAAAGTAGGTAAATTGATACTATTTCTAGCCTTTCACGTCTTACATTTTGTCAATATTCAAGAGGATGACCTGCATTTTGCACCATTTTACCTTTCTAGATTGGTTGCCAACTCATTATTGTTAACCTCTAAATTACCCACTTTTAGCCCCTAAAACCCTACTTTTTAAGCCCATTTTGCCCTTTCTAGCCATGTATTTTATCGCTATAAAAGGTTTTGTTTATGCAATTGTAGTAGATAATTATGCTTTTTAGGCTTGCATTTAGCACCATTTTTCACTGCGTTTAGCACCATTTTACCTTGCATTTAGCACCAAAACGCACTACGTTTAGCACCAAAACGCAGTGCATTTAGCAGCAAAACGCACAAAAATAGGTGCAAAAGGGGAATTGTTTAAATAAATATTCATTCTGCCGCATGCACAGGCCAACCCCTATTTTCATCAAAATAAACCCTCGCGAGAATCGATTTTTTGCGGCAAGGTGAGCCATTGGTGAGCGGAAAGGGCACTCAGAATGTTAAAATTCTTGCTCAAAACCAGACAAAAAAGATTATCCCATATACACGCACATGATAACACAGACAGTATGCTCAACTAACAAACAAAATCTGCACAGGCGCTAACCACCGCTTGGGGTTAAAGTCAAGAGCACTTCATTAACTAGAAACCTCAATCCTATACAAACACAAATAATTCATCAACTAATCCCCTTACCAAATTAAAAAATCAAAATCCCGCACCATTTATCCACACGCACACAAATATTATCTTATATCTTTCTTTTTAGAAGAGAAAGAAAATGATGGTGATGATATGGCGTGGATAAGTTGATAACTTTTCTCATTACGCAACGTGTTTTTGGTTATCAACATTAGGAAAAGGTTATGCACAAGTTATCAAACGCACTTTTAGGTTGTAAGTTAAGGCTTTATATATGTTTTCCACATAAAAAGGTGGGGTAGGGCATTGTGCAAATGTTCATAACTTTTGTTGCTCTAAAAGTGTTGATAACGCTTGCATTTCGCCACAACAACTTCTTAGTTATCCACCAATCCTTAGGGGTGCGTTGTAGGTTGTGGATAAGTGAGGAGTTGTACATGGCTTTTGCACGGGTTATCAACAGGGTTTTCCACAGCCTACGGGGGATAAATAGGATGCTATCAACAAACATAATAGGCAAACAAGGGTATGTTTTCATTCTTCTATAAAGTTGTATTGGCATAGTGTAGAAAGGGTTTATATCGAAAAATCCTTGCGGTTTCCATTTATTTAATTTGTAATTTTCTTTGTAAGTGTGTTATAAATGTGCTATCTTTGTATTATCACCAATAAACAATTTTGTTATGCACATTATAACCGCGCGCGAATTTAGAGCAAATCAGAAGAAGTATCTTGATTTGGCTGCAACAGAAAAAGTAGTTATTCTAAGAAACAACACACCATCTATCCAGTTGGTGCCTATGTTGGATGATGAAACTACCATCAGTGCTGCTTTGTTAGCTAAAATAGAGAAATCTAGAAAAGACATTAAGGCAGGGAAAGGTAAGACCTGTCGTTCTGTTGACGAGTTAAACGCATATTTAGAAAAGCTATGAGCTATGTTTTACGCTTTTCGCCCGATGCTGAGAAAGAGCTAAAAAAGTGGAAGAAGTCTGCACCAAAGCTGTTTAAAAAGCTTTCGGAAGTTCTTAGCGAACTAATAATACACCCTAAGCAAGGTATAGGACATCCAGAAGCTTTAAAGGGTGGTGACGGTATTACTTATTCGCGACGTATTAGTGGCAAGCATCGTGTTGTTTATGATGTTTACGAACAAATTGTTGAAGTGCATGTTTTGTCTATTGGTGGGCATTATGATGATAAGTAAAAAACAAAGTTGATTTAAAAGAAAACACCTAATACTGCTTTTTTTTGACCAAAAAAAGGAGCTAACATTCGTATATGGGGTAGGGAATACTCTTAAAAACGCCGCGCATTTGCTTGCTTTTTACATGGCATCAAGATGTAGGATGCAGTGCGTAAATCAAGTAAATGTGCGGCGATTTTTAATATAGAATAGTACGAGGATGGTAAGAAGTGTGCTTTACGACACGCATTTTCAGCAATCTTCTTTGCCTATGCCGCCTTCTCTTCCACGTTCGCTTTATTGCGGTTAAGCTTGTCTACAACCAGTGCTATGGCTCCGTCGCCCGTTACGTTACAAGCAGTTCCAAAGCTATCCATAGCAATGTAGAGGGCAATCATCAGTGCTTGTTCGTTCTCGCCAAAGCCAAGGATGCTGCCCAGAGGGGCAAGCGACGCCATAATGGCACCACCTGGCACGCCAGGAGCGGCTACCATGAAGATGGCCAGCACCATAATGAAATGCAAGAAGAGGGGAAAATTGGTGGGCAAGCCTTCGAGTAGGGCGATGGTAAAGGCGCAAGCGGTTATCTTCATGGCCGAACCCGAAAGGTGGACAGTGGCGCAAAGGGGGATAACAAAGCCTGCAACACCTTCGGAAACGCCGTTTTTGCGTGTCTGCTTTAAGGCCACAGGTATGGTGGCTGCCGACGAAGAGGTGCCCAGGGCCGTGAGATAGGCTGGAAACATGTTGGCCAATAGGCGAAAAGGGTTTTTGCGAACGATGGCTCCGGCAATGAGATATTGATAGAGCAGTACGAAAATGTGCAGCGCAAAGATAACGACAATAATCTTGGCAAACACGGTCATCATGCGCATTACGTCGCCGCTGAATGTCATGTTGAGGAAGATGCCGAAGATATACACGGGCAAGAGGGGAATGATAACGCGCTCGATAACGCCCACGATGATGGCTTTCATCTCGTTGGTGGCACCGCGCAACACCGTGTGACCGCCGTATGCAATGCCCAAACCCACGATGAACGACAGCACAAGCGCACTCATCACGTCTATCGTGGCAGGAATGTTGATGGTGAAATAGGGTAGTATCTCGGCCGATTTCTCTACGGTTTCTAAGGTCTGTGAGCCGTTTCCGATGAGCGATGGGAAGAAGGTGCTGCCCGTTGCATAACTCAGTATGGCCGCAACAACGGTGTCGGCGTAGGCAATGCCCACGGTAATGAGCAGCAATTTGCCTGCTCCCTTACCAATATCGGCAATGGCCGGCGTTACCAATCCCAAGATGATAAGGGGGATGATAAAGCCCAAAAACTGTCCGAAGATGCTGTTGAAGGTTGCGAATATGCGCACCCAGGGCAGTGTAAAGACGTGACCTAATGCTATGCCGAGGGCAATGGCGATGAGAATGCGCCCAAGTAATCCGATTTTCATAGGTAATGTTATGTTTTTAAAGTTGGGCAGTCCGGTTTGGTTATGTGGGCTGCACGTGATACAATTGTCAAGAGGTTGGCCGCTCTGCAAGAAAGATAAAGCAAGGGGAGAACTTCAAATGAAGAGGCTCACGCCTCCAAACCAAGATATTCAGCCTATAGACTCACGCCTATGTTCTAGCTAAGTGGACAAAGACATCATGGTCTTTTGCCTCCATTTTTGCATTTTAATTGGCCACAACTTAAATGCTCACGCATTCTTTATGTGTGGCTATTTCCAACAAAAAGTTAGTTATCTCCCCCTGCTGTTATCTTCTACGCGGCCGATGGGTTTGGCTTGTTATGGCCAAATCCACCTTGGCTAGCGTAGTTTGTTGTAGAACTTAACCTTGCGCCAAACGCTCTGCCATTGCCCTACCCAGTGCTCTACACTGCTCGGCTACTTCTGCTGATAGCGCCTGTTTCATTTCAACGGGCGTGCCAACGGGTTCGAAGTGCAGGCCGTTTTCGTTCCATTCGCCAATCTTCTGCACGGCTTTGCTGGCCCATCCGTAACTTCCAAACCAGCCGATAAGGTGGTTTTTGATGTCGCGGTTGGCCAGTTCGCTCAGCAAAACGTCCATTTCGTGGTACAGTCCGGTGTTGTACGTGGGTGCCCCCACGATGAGTCCGCGATAGCGGAACACGTCGCGAATGATGTACGAATGATGTGTTTTCGACACGTTATACACCACAATGTTCTTCACACCGGCCTGACTGGCTGCCCTAGCAATAACTTCGGCCATGCGTTCTGTATTGCCATACATCGTTCCGTAGCAGATAACCAGTCCGTCTTCGGCCTCGTATTTGCTCATGCGGTCGTACATTTCCACCACCTTTTGCAGCTGTTCGTGCCACACGGGTCCGTGTGTAGAGCAGATATAGTCTATCTTTTCGTTGGCTAGTTTTTTAAGGGCGTTCTGCACGGGCGTGCCATATTTGCCCACAATGTTCGAATAGTAGCGCACCATCTCCAACCAGAAGGGTTCGCAATTAATCTCGCTGTCGAGCAATCCGCCGTTAAGTGCGCCGAAACAACCGAATGCGTCGCCCGAGAAAAGCATGTTGTTGGTTGTGTCTAGCGTCATCATCGTTTCTGGCCAGTGCACCATTGGCGTTAAGAAGAACTTCAATGTATGCTTACCCAGCGACAGTTGGTCGCCGTTCTTTACTTCGTACTCGCAGCCTTCCATGCCATAGAAACCTTTAAGCAGGTCGAACGACTTCTTGTTTCCCACCACTTGCACGTTGGGATAATACTTCCTCATCAGGGCAAAAGAGCCGCTATGGTCGGGTTCCATGTGGTTTGTAACGATATAGTCGATGGGACGGTCGCCGATAACTTCGCGGATATTCTCGATAAACTGCGCGAAGAAGTCGGCTTCCACCGTGTCGATGAGGCACACTTTTTCGTCTACGATGAGGTACGAGTTGTACGAAACGCCGTTGGGAAGTGGCCATAGGCCTTCAAACTTTTCTTTCTTTCGGTCGTTCACACCCACGTAGTAGATGTCTTTTACTATTTCTATCATATTCTGAGTTTGTAAGTTTATGAGTGTATATGTGTATTTAGTTGACGTGTTAACGGGCTCGTTAGTTAACGAGTTGACAAGTTAACAAGTTGACGAGTTCGTTAGTTAACAAGTTAACGAGTTACCGATACATTAGTCTTATTATGTGGTTTAGAAAGCAAAGTAGCAATGCTAATCACGCTCCTCTCCCCTTGGAGAGGGGTTGAGGGTGAGGCTTTTTTCACTCTGGTTTCCAACCTTTCGGCACATAGTTATCCGTTCCTTTGCAGCTTTCGGCCGAGAAAGCCAGGGCGTAACTCATTATCTTGTTCCATTGTTCTTTGGTCAATCCGTCGATAAGGCGTTGCCTTGTAACGCCCAATTTCAGCATGCCGAAGATAAATCCAGCGTTGAAATTGTCGCCTGCCCCAATGGTGCTAACGGGCTGTGTGTCGCCAACGGCATAGCTTTCACAAAAGCCGCCGTCGGCACGTAGCTGCACGGGGTTGGCTCCATCGGTGTAAACAAACCGCTTGCAATAGAAAGAAACCTCGGCAGCGTACACCTTAGCCGGGTCGGACAGGCGATAAAGCACCTCGAAGTCTTCCCTACTTCCGCGTACCACGTCGGCATACTCGTAGTTCTCCAGCAAGTTGGGCGTTATGCGCATCACGTCGGTTCGGTGGCCCGAACGGAAGTTCACGTCGTAGTAGATGATGGCTCCACGGTTGTGCGCATATTCTAAGAACGAAACCACTTGTGGCCGTGTGGCAGGACTAACGGCGTAGTAAGAACCGAACACAACGATGTCGTCGGCCTGCACATCTGGGTAAGCAAACTCCGGATTGTTCTTCTTATTGTCGCGATAAAACAGGTATTCGGCATCGTTTCGCTCGTTCAGGAAGGCCAACGAAATGGGTGTTTGCCCCTCATCGCACTTCGTTACGTAATCGGCCTGCACGCCATTGTCTTTTAAGAAACTGATAACGTTGGTTCCAACACGGTCGTTTCCTACGGCCGAGATGAATGTTGCGTCGGCTCCCACGCGCCCTAGCGATACGATAGTGTTGAAAACCGACCCCCCAGGCAAGGCTCCTATGGGCTGTTCGTGCTTGAAAACGATGTCTAACACCGTTTCACCTACTCCGATTACTTTCCGCATAACGCTGTGATAAATGTTCTTTTTTAGGGTTGATATTTAAACAATATGCAAATATCCGAATTTTTAATCAGACGACAAAACAATTGTGTAATTTTTTGATTGGGCATGTGGGATGGGGCTAAAAATGTACAAGGGGTTTGCATAACGCAAAGGGTTGGGGTGGGGCAATGCCGTTTGTTAGGGGGGCATGGCTTTGTATTTGGGTATGCGTGTTTTGGCCTATAAGTTGCTTGTGCTGTTTATGGGCATTGTTTGCCGCATCCTAATTAGATTGGAGTTGGCAGCTAATGCGCATATTTTTTAGTATCTTTGCATCAGCAACAGGTACGCCCCGTATGGCGTTTAAAAGGGAAACGGGTGAAAAACCCGTACAGTCCGGCTGCTGTGAGTTGCCCTTGGCGGCGTAAACAAAGGTCACTGAACACGGTGTTTGGGAAGACGTTTACTGCCTGGCAACAAGTCAGAATACCTGCCGTTGCATGCGTTTGTGTGGCCTCTTGGGTTAGGTTCGGCGCATTCGGCACGCTTTCGCTGGCGTGCTTTGTAGCATTTCATTTCGTTAAATCATGTCTTTTCACTTTGCATCAGGTTAAAGGCCCCCTGTGCTTTCGCTGTGCGCGCAGCGCAAACAACATGTAAATCAACATTAACATCACCATAATTATGAAGCAAAACCAACTTTTCATGGTTCTTTGCACCCTCTTTCTTTATGCCTTTTCGCCCCTGGTGGCTACGGCACAAAACAGAGAAGTGTGCATGGAACTTACGCCAAAATCCATTGATGTGGACGAAACGCCAATCGACTTTTACGACGACGGCGGACCAAATGGGCAGACTTCGCCCGAATTTAAGGACGGAAAAACAAGCAGCGTAACCTTTATTCCCAAGGTTACGGGCAAGAAAGTGCAAGTAGATTTCAAGCTGGTAGACATCTTCGAAGGTAGCATCTACAAGCAGTTTATCCGCGTTTACGATGGCACGGAGGTACGTGCCAACCGCCTTTTGGCTACCATCACCAAGGGCACTACCCCGATAGTGAAGGCCACCAACCCGCAAGGCGCACTCACAGTAGAGTTTGGTAGCACCACGGCCATCCGCTCCAACGGGTTTAAAGCCGTGGTAAGTCTTTTCACTCCTCAACCGATGCGCTTTCGCGATGTAACCATTTCGCCCATGAAAGACGCCTCGTTGACTGCTGGCGACAAGGCTCAACCGCTGTTGGGCTTTAATATTCGCACAGAAAACACCGAACCTGCACTCACCCTTAACGGCTTAACGCTCAAAGCTAGCGGACCGATAGCCGCCGTTCAGCTATATCAAAGCACATCGGCCACCGACTTTTCAACTGTTCATCGCATAGCCGATGGCACCGTACAAAACGGCGAAGTGGTGCTAAACATAGCCGCCAAGCCTGCACTTCGTTCGGGCGACAATTTCTTTTGGTTGGGTTGCGACGTGGCAGACGAGGCCGAAAACCATAACACGCTTGCCCTTTCGCTCGCTCAACTGGCGCTTTCCGATGGCCAACATGCCCTCCCCACGCCTCTCCCAACAGGCGAACGAGTGGTAGAAAACGTGGCTTACGCACTCGAAGGAACGCACCAAAAGCGCGTAAATGGCGAATTGACGTTTCGGTCTAAAACCAATTCGTACAACGATAACTACGAAGGGGGAAAGGTAGCCCGCATTACTACCTTCACTCCGCTGCACGCAGGGCGCGTGGTTCAGATAGATTTCTCCAAGTTCGACCTCATGTATTCGCCACGTGCCGACATCGGTGTGCGCGCCAAATTCATTGTGTACGAAGGCATAGGAACGAAAGGGCGAAAGCTTTGGGAACTTACTTCGCCCGCCGACAAACAGCGTGGACCCGGCCAAACGCTGCGTTCGCAATCGGCCGATGGGGCGTTAACCATCGAATTTAACCCCAACGACTCCCACCATACGGCCAAAGGTTTCGTGGCCAAGGTAAGCGAATACATCCCCAAAGCCATGTCGTTGGCTAGCGTAGACGTGCGCCAAGCATCTGCGGCAGCTGTTTCGCCGGGTGCTGCACGCCAGCCCTTGCTGCTGATTAACCTGCATACCGAGGGCAACTTGCAGCCCATAACGCTGAACAGCCTGCAACTAAACCTCAAACAATCGTTGCCCGCAATGGCTGGTTTGCAGCTTTTTGCACAACCTACAAGCACGCCCGATGCCGCTCCTAGCGGCAATCCGCTGGCTACTATCGCCCAAGCCGCCCTTAATGAGCAGCAAACCCTGGCCCTATCTACTCCCCTTGCCCTTTCCGAAGGCGACAACTGGCTGCTGCTTTGCGCAGATGTGGCCAACGATGCACCAGCAGGAAAGCTACTGGATGCAGCCTTAATGCAGGTTGAAACCTCGCTAGGCGAAACCGCCGTGCAACAAGGCGACCCCGATGGAGCGCGCCGTGTGGAATACGAACGCGCCCTAGTTAAGGGCGATAACGGACGTGTTGAGGTGGCCGACAACACCACATTGACTCTATACGACGACGGCGGAAAAGACAAAAGTGAAAGTAAAGCCTTCGACGGACATATTACTTTCGTACCCAAAACCGCCGGCAGGCTCATCGCCATTAAGCCGACAACATGGAAATTAGCTGCTGCCGACAAGCTAGAAGTGTACTTCGGAACGGAGATAAAGAAAAAGCCCGACCTCTCGTTCAGCCGCAACGACCATTTCGACAAGCTGCTTTCCACCTCTGCCGATGGTGCCATTACCCTGCGTTACACCACGGGCAAGTATGTTGCAGCCGAGGGTTTCTCCCTCGAAGTGTCGACCATTACGCCGCAAAAGCTGGCCGTTAGCGAGGTGAAAACCTTTGCCGTAGCCCCCGAAAAGGTGTTTAGGGGACAAACAGATGTACCTTTGCTACATGTTGTTGTCAGCGTTAAGGGCGAAAAAGGCCAGCTAGACATCACCCAAATGCAAGCCCACTTGCAAGGCGATGCCCCCACACATATATATAAGGTGTATGCAACTGGGCAAGACAATGCCTTTGCCACCACGCAAACATGGGCTACCAACACCCACAAAAACGGCATCTTCGATGGCACTTACACCATCGAGAAAGAGGGCGAATACCATTTTTGGCTTGCGGCCGATGTGGAAAGCGCGGCGCAAGTAGGGCAAACGCTCATCGCATCGCTCGCCCATATAACCGCCGCCAATGCCCAAGTTGCACCCCAAACCGCAGAAATGGCTGCCGCCACCATTGCACAAGGCATCAGCGGAACGCTTAACGTAGGCCCAAACGCCACCTACAAAACCATCCAAGCGGCCGTAGATGCGTTGAAAGATGGGGTAGACGGACCCATTACCATCAGCATCGAAAGTGGCAAGTACAACCAGCGCGTCATCATTCCGCACATTTCTGGCCTGTCGCCTGTCAATACACTCACCATCAAACCAGCCTCTGGCAAGCGCGGCGACGTGCATATCTTCCACGATAGGTTTGCAAAGAACGGTTACGACCCCGACCAAATGGCCAACGATTACGGCGTGGTGACCTTAGACGGAGCCGACTATACCACCTTGCAAGCCCTTGAAATAAGCACCGAAGATGCCACTTACCCCGGCGTAATTCACCTGCGCAACCAAAGCCGACACGTAACCATAGACAGCTGTTACCTGCATGCGCCGCAGTCTACGGCCATACAACAGAAGGTGGCACTGCTAAATATGTACGCCAAAAGCGTGGCCAACGCCAACAACGACCATCTAACGCTGCAGCGTTCGCTGCTCGAAGGCGGTTATATAGGTGTGCGTTTGGGTGGCACAGGCACAGTGGCACTGCCCAAAGAAGTGGGTGGGCGCATCCTCAACAACATTTTCCGCAACCAAGAATCAAAGGCCATATACGTGGCACGCGAGGCAGATGCACACATCGAAGACAACATTGTTGAGAACGAAACCTCTACCCACAACGACTTTAACGCCGTAGACATCGATGCTACGGGCGATGTTCGCCTTGCTCGTAACCGCATCAACCTGTCCACCAAGGGCTATTGTACGGCCATTTACGTGCGCAACATGTCGGGTTTGCCCACTGCGCAAGCGCAGATAGTAAATAATGTGGTGATGGTTGGCCACGGCACAACGCCCCCACGGCGCAATGCCTCTAAGGCCTTAACCTTGAAAGGCGACCTGGCCAACCTGCTAGTGGCCCACAACAGCCTTTGCGTTGCAGGCAACGAGAAAGACATTACGGTGAGCATACTCGGCAAAATGGCCGACAACGTGCGCCTGGTGAACAACCTTTTTGCCAATACGGGCAAGGGTGTTGTTTACCAATGCACGCGCAAAGAAAACCTGGCCAGCCTGCGTTTAGAGCACAACAACCTTTACACCAACGGCACATCGCTAGCCGATGTGGGTGCACCCGTTGCCACACTTTCGGCTTGGATGGCTCTTTCGGGCGAGCGATACGCCTATAATAATAAGGTGGAATTTGCATCAGACGTGTTGTTGCAACCCCTTTCCGAAACCGAATTGCGCCACGCCACGCCCCTTGCCGTGGTGCCGACCGACATACTTGGGCAGCAGCGCAACACGTTAACGCCCCTCATTGGTGCTTACGAACGTGCTTGGCAGTCGCCTTCTACGGGCATCGTTGCGCCTTCGGCATCGGCCAATGGCATCCAACTAAGTGCATACAAGGGCGTGTTGAGCCTTTCATCACTGCCCAATCAGGCCGTTGTCGAGGTGTTCTCAACGAGCGGTATGTTGCTTTCGCGCCACGCTTTGCCTGCCAACGCCAACAGTTTGCAAGCAACAGGCTTGCCCCAAGGCGTATTGGTGGTTCGCGTAACGTGGAACAACGGCAAGTGGAGCAAGGCCATCAGGCTATAAACAGGTGCGGCAATATAACCCAATTGTGCGGTTAGCACTGCCAATGGGTATATCATTACCAGGCAGGATAGGGGACTTAGGTCGCCTACCCTGCTTTGTTTTGTTTGAGGTTTTGAGTTTAAGAGTTGTGTTAGGTTATGATTTAAAAGCGTTAAATTATTGTTTTTTGTTTTACAAAACACCTCTAATTTTCACTCTATTCTAGCGGAAATATTGGTTAAAATATAGGTAAATAGCCACTATTTCTACCCTTTCGCGCCTTGGAATTTGTCTATTTTTAAGCCAAGAACCTGCATTTAGCACCATTTTACCTTTCTAGTTTGGTTGCCAACCCTTGTTTTTAAAAGTCCAATTACCCACTTTTTTCCCCTAAAACGCCACTTTTTAATGGCCGTTTTGCCCCTTTTAGTCCTGTGTTTCATGGTTCTAAAAGGTTTTATTTATACAATTGCTGTGGATGTTTATGCTTTTCGTCTTACATTTAGCAGCATTTTGCCATGCGTTTAGCGGCAAAACGTACTACATTTAGCGGCAAAACACACTGCATTTAGCAGCAAAACACACTGCATTTAGCACCAAAATACACTGCGTTTAGCACCAAAACGCACTACATTTTGCAGCAAATAGCCCAATAACTGGTGCAAATGGCGGCTTGTTTCAATAAAAATACATTTTGCTGCATGCACAGGCCGACTCCTTTTTGCATCGAAACCAACCCTCGCGAGAATCGATTTTTTGCGGCAAGGTGGACGATTGGTGGTCAGAAAGGGCACTCATAATGTTAAATTTCTTGCTTAAAACTATACAAATAATGTTTTTGCCGCATACTCGCACTTGTGAAACGGCACGCAAAGCACGTGCGTTTACTACCGTTGGTGTGACTGGTTGCAGGGTATGCTGCTCACAACCAGCGGTAACAGCATTACGCAAACGCAGAACTAATCTGCCATCAACGGGCAGTTTCAACTTTTAGAGCGTGCCTTGTCTATTCGTGTAAAAAACTTAAAGCCGTTGTAGTGATGCTAGCTAGATACTTTATCTACGCCTGTAAACAACAAGGACAAAATGGATAAGTGGCTAATTAAAAGATGTTTTGGTACAGGGTCATGTTTATTATAAGTTGTAAATAAGTTTTAATTTCACTGATTTAGTAAACGAAATAAGTTAAATTTTATTACCATATCAATTGTACGTTAGGATATATAACCACAAATAAGCATATTTTCGCTATATTTGCGACATATCTAATAGTGAATAACAAGGAAGAATTATACGGAAGTTGCAATCTATTCATCAATCATTTTAATAAATAACTATGACCCAAAAAGCAAGAAAACTAAGTAAAGCCACGCGTGTACCCCTATATGGTGTGCTGGCGTGTGCACTTGCCTATGGTATGCCAACGCATGCCGAAGGCAATGCTGCTGCAATGCCTTACGCATCGCAGGCTGGGCAACGAGCAGGCACGGTGTTGGTAACGGTTGTAGACCAAAACAACGAGCCCGTTGTGGGAGCTAGTGTTGTGGTGATGTCTACTAAGGCCGGGGCAGCAACAGATGTTAACGGCCGATGCTCGGTAGATGCCAAACCGGGCGACAAACTGCAAGTGTCGTACATCGGTTTCGACACGCAAACGCTAACAGTGGGCAACAACAACAATGTGTTGGTGACCCTGGGAGAGAACAAAGCCATGCTCGACGAGATTGTTGTTGTGGGCTATGGCACGATGCGTAAGAGCGACGTAACGGGCTCTATCGCCGTGGCTAAGGGCGCAGACATGATTAAGGCGCAAAGCTTTGGTGCGCTGGATAACCTTCGCGGTAAGGTGTCGGGCGTTAACATCTTCTCCAATTCGGAGCAAGGAACCACCTCGCCGCGCGTAATTATTCGCGGTATGGCCACCATCAACGCCTCTACCGACCCGCTTTACGTGGTAGACGGCGTGGTGATGAACGACTTTGCGATGATGAACCCCAACGACATTGAGAGCATAGAGGTGCTGAAAGATGCTTCGGCAACGGCTATCTATGGTGCTCGCGGTGCCAATGGCGTTATCATGGTAACAACCAAACGCGGACTTTCGGGCACGGAAGGCACACGGATGAGCTACCAGGGCTCGGTGAGCATACGCCACATGGCGCGAAAGATGGAGGTGATGAACGCCCGCGAATGGTGCGATGCCTTTATGAAAGGACTTGAAAACGAAAACAAATACCAAGGAACCAACTGGAAATTGGAACGTCCTTACTGGTTTAGCGACCGCAGATACTTTGATGCCAACGGCAATCCGCTATACGATACCGACTGGCAAAAGGAGGCTACACGCACGGCCATTGGGCATAACCACCAGCTGAACATTCAGCAAGGAACAAAAACTTCGTCGATGGGTGCCTTCCTTAATTACAGCGACTACCAAGGAATAATGAAAAATACGTGGACAAAGCGTATCAGCGGTAAGCTGGCTTACGATGCCAATCCCACCAAATGGCTGACCACGGGCATTAATTTGATGGTGAACCACACGTGGGACAGGCATACCGACGAGGGCGGAGGCGGACAAGAGGCACGCCGAACAATGATTGAGATGCTGCCGTGGCTGCCTGTAAGGACACCCGATGGCAGCTATACCACCTCTAATTCGCCCTCTGAAATGGTGGGTAAGTTTGGTTTTGAAGGCATGTCGAACCCTGTAATGATACTCGACATGCAGAAACGCCTGTATTATAACACGCAGGTGTTTGGTAACGCTGCATTTACGTTCCACATTCTGCCAGGGCTCGATTTGAAAACGCAGCTGGGCATCGACTGGCACGCAGAGGAAGGAAGGAGATACGCATCGCGCGAACTGAACAACATTTCGCAAACCGAACAAGGTGTGGCAACCAATGGCCGACACAACAACCTGTATTGGCAAGAGGAGACTTATCTTACCTATAACCGCACGCTGAAAGGCTTACATCGCGTGAATGCCATGCTGGGTATGTCGTGGCAAGCGTATGCTTCGAGGTACAACTACTCGGAGGCACAAAGCTTTGAGAGCGACTTCTTTGAAGACTTGAACATGGGAACGGGCAAAAATCCGCGTCCGCCAGGCTCTAACTACGACGAATGGAAAATGAATTCGTACTTCTTACGCTTGGCCTACACCTACAACGACCGCTATTCGGCTACGTTTACTGCACGCTCCGACGGTTCTTCCAAATTTGGAAAGAACAATAAGTACGCCTTCTTCCCCTCGGCCGGTTTGGCTTGGATTGTGTCGGAAGAAAGCTGGCTGAAAGGCAATCCGTGGCTGAGCAACCTCAAGCTGCACACCAGTTACGGACTAACGGGCAACTCGGAAATTGCAACTTACCGTTCGTTGGCCCGCGTTGGTTCGGGAACAGTGCTGCTCGATGGCAAGCGGGCCGGCGCGGCTTACATCAGTTCGCTGGCCAATCCCGACCTGAAATGGGAAAAGACAGCACAATTTGACGTGGGTTTCGACCTCGGATTGTTTAACAATGCCGTTAACCTAGACTTCTCCTATTATTATAAACGCACCACCGATTTGTTGCTCAATACGCCCATTCCACATTCTAGCGGTTTTGGAAGTGTATATAAGAACATCGGCGAAGTGAAGAATTCGGGTATCGACTTTATGCTCACAGCCTATCCCGTACGCACGAAAGACTTTACCTGGACCTCCATATTAAACTTGAATTACAACACGAACAAGATACTGAAACTGGGCAAGAACAACGAAGACATCGAAATTTTGGGCTGGGTTGGCGGTGCCGAAGGTATCTTACGCGTGGGCGAAAGCATGGGTAGCTTTTACGGATACAAGCGACTGGGCGTGTGGACGGAAGAAGATAAAGCGGCAGGACGATGCACAGAGAAGATGGTTGGAAGGGCTAAACGCGAAGAAAAAAAGTCTATTTTGGGTAAGGGAATACCCGATTGGACGGGTAGCTGGACCAACACCCTTAACTATAAGAACTGGGATTTGACGGTTGAAATGCAGTTTGTTACGGGCGTTCAGACCATGCAACAATTCTATCACTCGGTGTACGACCGCTTTGGAATAACCAACGGACTGAAAAGCATTCTCTATGATGCTTACAATGGCACAAATCCACGTACCATGCAGCAGATGCTTTATTTGACCAATAGCCCATACGACTCGCAAAGTCATGCCGGACAAGACACGACTGTGGATTCCAGTTGGGTGGTAGACGGCTCATACCTACGCTGCAACATGGTGCAATTGGGTTATACCTTTGCGCCCACCACGTTGAAAGCGTTGGGACTTAACGCACTGCGCCTGTACCTAAGCGGTAACAACCTCTTCTTACTTTGTGCAAAAGACTTCAAGGGTTACGACCCCGAAATGACGTCGCAAAGCGATAAGTTCGGTCAAAACATGGCTTTCTTCTCTCTTCCCCGTTCAAGAGTATTCACTCTGGGTGTTAATGTAACGTTTTAAATGAACCTAAACACAGACACGAAATGAACAAAATAATGATATTTGCAGCCTGCGCATGCTTGGCATTGGCTTCGTGTAACGACTTCTTGGAGGAAAGACCTAAGTCGCTCCTTAGCTCGCGCGACTTCAACAAGGCCGAAGCTCAAATTCGTTCTAACATCAATGGACTATATCGTAGGGGGGCAGTAACTGCCCATTCGTCGGTCGCTAGCGCTTATTTCGGTTCGGCCATGACCATTCCTGGTATGCTTACGGGCTATTTTAGCAACTCGTACGAAGGCCAAGAGCGCGTTTGTGCGTATGCAAGAACGCTTACGAGGCAGGAACAAACCAACAATGTATCGGGTTTTGTGGACGGTATTTGGGGTAGTTGCTATGGAGCCATCAACGTTGCTAACGTTGCTTTGAAGGCCATGCCCGAAGTACCTATGAGCGATGAGGCACGAAAAGTGTTGTTGGGCGAGGCTAAATTCTTCCGCGCCTTCAACTATTTTATGCTGGTAAAGTGGTTCGGAGACGTGCCAATGCCCACACAACCCTCTGAGAACGTTAACGATTTGGAAAAGCCACGCACGCCTGTGGCCGACATCTACACGCTTATCGAGCAGGATTTGACGGAAGCCGTGGCCGCACTTCCCGACCAAACATGGCAGAATAACGGGCATCGCATAAGCAAATACGTGGCTTTGCAGGCACTTACGGCGGTGTATATGCAGCAAGGTAAGTATCAACAGGCATGCGAAACGGCCAAACAGATTATCAATTCGGGTAAATACTCGCTCACCGAAAATGAAGATAAGGCCCTGAAAAGTGCCTATAACAAGCTGAGAACCACAGACGACCTACCCGAAGTGCTTTACGCCGTGGAGTACGATGCTGACATATCGACCACCAGTTGGCGACCAACCTACGCCTTTTCTTCGTCGGCTATAAACACATTTAAGAGTTATAACATCTTTGAACGCGTTTATGGGCCTAACGCTCGCTATCTGAACATCTACACGGCAGACGACTTGCGCGGACAAGAACAGCAGTTTTTCGCCACAAAGTATAAGAACCCGAACAACGATTCGGTATGGACTGCGCCCAGTGCAGATGCGCGTGGATGCTGGTATTACTTTGATGAGGAGGCTGTTCTTAAAACAGGGCGCGGCACGAAGGATTGGAATATCTACCGTTATGCCGAAACGCTGCTCGATGCAGCCGAGAGTTTGGTGCAGAGTGTCGGGGCTGTTACAGCTGAGGCTGCTGGATATTTGGCGATGGTTCAGGCTAGGGCACTGGGTAAAACGCAGGCAGAGCTCACCACAGAACTGTCGGCTTTGTCGAAAGAAGCGTTTATTGAGGCCTGTTGGACGGAGCGTTTGCGTGAGTTCCCCTTGGAATATAAAATCTGGGATGATTGTTTGCGCACGAAGAAATTCCCCGATGTGTCGGCCACCGAGCTAGGAAAGGTAACCTATGTGGACCTCGTTGGAGCCACAAATGGTTCGGGTGCGGTGATTAAATCGTCCGATTTGCTGTGGCCGCTATCGCTTAACGAGATGCAACGCAACCCGCAATTGCGTCCGCAAAACGAAGGTTATGCCGGCAAATAGGGTCTAAATAGAGCCTAGTTTATCGTATAACCTCATCGTATATTATTGGTATCGCCACATTATCAGCGGCTGGGAGGGAGCGTATCCACCCACAGGTATTGCCGCTCCAAGGGTGTTGTAATGATTGTATATCATATATCTTGCGATACAATACTTGTGTTGTATGGTCACCCCAAGGGTGTTATGATGATTGCATATCGTTCTTATACTCACTCTCCCAACCGCTGATGATGTGGCGATGTCTTTATGTTGTGTGCAGAAGAATAAGCTATTCGGGCTTGTTGGAAATGTTTGATAACCAGCTTATCGAGCCAATTAGTCGGGCGATTTGATCAATTCAGTCGGGAAATTTGATTAATCCATCTGGGCGATTTGGCTGGTTCGGTCGGGAAATTTGATTAATCCATCTGAACGATTTGGCCAATTCAGTCGGGTAATTTGATAGATCCGTCTAGGCGATTTAGCTATTTCAGTTGGGTAATTTGATTAATCCATCTGTACGATTTGGCCAATTCAGTCGGGCAATTTGATTAATCAGCACCAACAAATCAAGTTCAATCTCTGTGGCCAGTTCATCCGTTGCCGCTTTTACTTGTCAATGTTTCCCCATATATATTCCACAATTATGCAACACCCGACACCTTATATATAGGCATTAAAATAATATCATAAAGGGATGATAGGCAACAAGCCGCTTACTATCTGCAATAAATTGCGGTTCATTGCTTAATCTCTGCAACGCAATGAAAGGCATAGCTTACTTTCTAACACTGCAAAACACGCTGACGACAAAATGATTTAATAAAATTCATGCTCAAAAATTTGTAACTATCTTTTATTTGTTTTACTTTTGCCACAATTCTAATTATAAACAATCTATAAGTGCTAATATTATGTCCGAAGAATTGGAAGTGAAAGAATTGGACCAAGTTGTGGTTCGTTTCTCAGGGGACTCGGGTGACGGAATGCAGTTGGCGGGGAACATCTTCTCGACCATCTCTGCAACCGTTGGTAATGACATCTCAACCTTTCCGGATTACCCGGCAGACATTCGTGCACCGCAAGGCTCGCTTAACGGCGTGTCGGGTTATCAGGTACACATCGGAGAAGACAAGGTGCTTACGCCCGGCGACTTCTGCGACGTGCTTGTTGCGATGAACGCCGCCGCCCTGAAAACACAGTACAAGTACGCCCGTCCGCAGGCTACAATCATCATCGATACCGATAGCTTTGGCCCGAAAGACCTTAAGAAAGCTGAGTTTAAAACCGACGACTACCTCGCCGAACTAGGCATAGATGCCGATTGCGTGGTGGCTTGCCCCATCACCACGATGGTGAAAGAGTGCCTTAAAGACACGGGTATGGACAATAAGTCGATGTTGAAGTGCCGAAACATGTTTGCATTGGGCATCGTATGCTGGCTTTTCAACCGCGATATGGAGCTTGCCTTCGACTTCTTACGCAAGAAATTCCACAAGAAACCGCATGTGGCCGAAAGCAATATCAAGGTGGTGATGGCCGGATACGACTACGGACACAACACGCACGCATCGGTTCCGGCTACCTATCGCATCGAGTCGAAGGTGAAAACGAAGGGACGTTACATGGACATAACAGGCAATAAGGCCACGGCTTACGGACTTATCGCCGCGGCAGAAAAGGCTGGTTTGCAACTGTTCTTGGGCTCTTATCCCATCACTCCCGCAACAGACATCTTGCACGAACTAGCCAAACACAAGAGCTTGGGCGTGAAAACGGTGCAATGCGAAGACGAAATAGCAGGCTGTGCAAGTGCCATCGGCGCCTCGTTTGCTGGTGCGCTGGCCGCCACATCAACCTCAGGTCCTGGTGTCTGCCTGAAAAGCGAGGCCATCAACTTGGCTGTTATCGATGAAATTCCACTTGTAGTTATAGACGTACAGCGCGGCGGACCATCTACTGGACTGCCAACGAAGAGCGAACAAACCGACCTTTTGCAGGCTTTGTACGGCAGAAACGGCGAATCGCCCATGCCCGTTATCGCTGCAACAAGCCCTACCGACTGTTTCGATTCGGCTTACATGGCCGCCAAAATAGCTTTGGAATACCTTACACCCGTGATACTTCTCACCGATGGGTTTCTCGGTAACGGGTCGGCTGCATGGCAATTGCCCGACATCAACAAGCTACCCGACATCCATCCGCACTTCGCAACCGAAGAAATGCGCGGCAACTACACGCCTTATCGTCGCGATGAGGAAACAAAAGCACGCTATTGGGCCATCCCCGGAACGCCTGGTTACGAACATATTTTAGGCGGATTGGAGAAAGACGGACAAACGGGCAACATCTCTACCGAACCCGAAAACCACAATCTGATGGTGCATTTGCGCGCACAAAAGGTGGCCGGCATCAAGGTTCCCGATGTGCAAGTGCAGGGCGATGACGATGCCGACTTGCTTATCGTTGGTTTCGGCAGCACCTACGGACACCTTTTCTCGGCGATGAAAGCTTTGCGCAAGCAGGGCAAAAAGGTGGCTTTGGCGCAGTTCAGATACATCAATCCACTGCCCGCCAACACCGAAGAGGTGCTGCGTAAATACAAAAAGGTGGTTGTGGCCGAACAAAACATGGGTCAGTTTGCCATGTACCTGCGCGGAAAGATAGACGGATTTGTGCCTTACCAGTATAATGAGGTGAAGGGACAGCCGCTTGTTGTCACCGAATTGGTTGAAGCGTTCAAGAAGATAATTGAGGAATAAAATGGCGACGAGGAGTTTAGGAGTTAAGAAGTTAAGGAGTTAAGCCGTATGTTGTGTTGCTAATGGCTGTCGGTTTATAAGCAAACTGATAGTTGGGGCAAGTCAAACAAGACTGATAAAAACCCACAAAGCCCACAAAACCCACCAACTTTCTCTTTCATCTTAGCCACCTAATAACAAAGCATATCACTCCCCTCTCCCCTTGGAGAGGGGTTGGGGATGAGGCTTTTACTCGTCAACTAACAAAACAACTGTTATGACTTATACAGCACAAGATTATAAACAAGGCACCCCGAGATGGTGTCCTGGTTGCGGCGATCATTTCTTTTTAGCATCGTTGCAGAAAGCGATGGCCGACTTAGGCATCGCTCCATACGAAACAGCAGTGATTTCTGGCATCGGCTGTTCTAGTCGTTTGCCTTATTATATGAAGACTTATGCCATGCAGACCATACACGGACGTGCGGCTGCAATTGCCACCGGTGCAAAGGTTGCTAACCCATACCTCACCATTTGGCAGGTAAGCGGCGACGGCGACGGTCTGGCCATCGGCGGAAACCACTTCATTCACTGTCTGCGCAGAAACGTAGACATTAACATTATCTTACTGAATAACCGCATCTACGGACTAACTAAGGGCCAATACTCGCCCACTTCGCCACGCGGATTTGTGTCGAAGTCGTCGCCTTACGGAACTGTTGAAGACCCATTCCGCCCTGCCGAACTGGCATTTGGCGCACGCGGCAACTTCTTTGGGCGTGCCGTGGCTACCGATAACCAAGGCGTTATGGAGCTGATGAAGGCCGGACAACGCCACAAGGGTACTTCTGTTTGCGAGATTTTGCAGCACTGCGTTATCTTCAACGACGGCATTTACGACCCCGTTTACTCGTCGCCTGGCCGTAAAAGCAACGCCATTTACTTAAAACATGGCGAGAAAATGCTCTTCGGAGAGAACAACGAATATGGCTTGGCACAAGAAGGGTTTGGGCTGAAAGTGGTGAAAGTGGGCGAAAACGGCGCAACATTAGACGATGTGCTTGTGCATGACGCACACGCCGAAGACCACACGCTGCAAATGAAACTGGCGCTGATGAACAACGAACAGGGGTTCCCTGTGGCGTTAGGCATCATCCGCGACGTAGAATCGCCTACTTACGAGGCCTGCGTTGAACAGCAAATTGAGGATGTGAAGGCCAAAGCTGCCTATCATAACTTCACGGAACTGCTGGAAACGAACGACATTTGGGAGGTGAAGTAACAGCCTACTGCCTCAGAATAGAAGTATCACCCCCCGTTCCCCTCTCCACGGAGAGAAGGGAGTGGCATGCCTTGTTTACGCATGGCATGGTTGCTCCCGCTCGCCTTGGAGAGGGGCTTTGTGTGTCTAGGACCTTGTATTCTGTGCTTAGGCGTTATGTATAACGTATGTTAGTGCCGTGCGTTTGTGGCAGCAAACAACATCTTTCTTGTTGGCCGTATGGGTTAACGTTGTTCTAATAGTTATTGCAGCAGGTGAACCGCTACGCGGTAGTTGGCGAAAGACATTGTGATTGAGGGCTTAGTGTTTGTTGTTAAGAAAGCCTTTCTGCCGCAAAATGTTGGTGTCTAAGGGCGAGCGCAGCATCTGTAAGAGCGGTACGGCACGGTTGTGGTCGTCGAGATAGAGCCAAGGTTGGGGCTGATAGGTGGGCGATGCCACCGAACTCTGAACATTGACCCAGGGCGAACGCAGGCCTGCAAGGTGGGCAAAGGTGTGGAAAACGCTTACGCTAGTGGACACGGGTTGGTGCAGATTGGTACGTAAGGCTGTAACAACAGCAGGTTGCAACTGGGCGTAACGCGGCGAAAGCCACACCAATAACGGCACGTGCAACTCGTAATAGCTAGGTACGGGCGAGGCGTGGAGAAACAAACGACGAGCATCGTCGAAGATGTTCTCGCCATGATCGGAGGCATATAACAGGGCTGCTGATGCGCCTGTGCTACTGATACGGCTAATAAGCGCAGCCAAAAGGTGGTCGGTTTGCAAGATGGTGTTGTCGTAGGCGTTTACCAACTCAACGCGATTTTGGGGTTTGGCATCGCTGTTTTCGTCGGGAAAGAATGCCCCTTCGTTGTGCGGATAACGCTTGCGGTATTCGAAATGCGACCCGTATGTGTGCAAAACGATGAGTTGTTTCTGTCGTTTGCAGGCCAGCACACTGTCTACCAATGGCAGAAGGCGTTGGTCGTAGCCGTCGTAGGTGTCGGGTTTGCCTTCTTTTATGAACCGCCATTGGTTGGCTTGTTGCCCAAAGAAGTCGATAAACGAGTGGTTGGGTAGTTGGTTGGAGAGGTACACGGTGTGGAAACCAGCCTCGCGAAAGGCCGTCAGGAGGCTTTTGCGCGTGTAAATGCTGTCGTAATTGATGGCCGATACGGGCGAGAGCAGCATGGGAACGCTCTTGTGCGTGGTGTTTGATTGGCTCAAAGCGTGGTCGAACGCGTAGAGAGAAGGTAGGGCAGAGAGCAGTGGAGTGGTGTTGCGCGGATAGCCGTAGAGCCTAAATTGAGGTGCACGAGCCGTTTCGCCAATCACAAGTACATATATCTCGTGCTCCGAATTGGGGTGCGTGGGTGTGGCATGGAACTTAAATTGGGCTGCGGTTTGCTGGTAGTGTGCCGTCCTTTGAGTGCGAACTATGGCCAAACGGATGTTCTCGAACACGTTAAGCGGATAGAGATGCAGTGAAGGACGAAAGCCGTTGGCAAGCGCAAAGCCTGCTAAGCATAAGCCTACAATGCCCCAAATGCCTGCCGAACGGCGTACTTTGTGGGTGAAATTTGCCGACAGACACCCACCGCGAAAGCCCGATATGGCCGACAAGAGCAATGTTGGCACATAGAGAGCGATGACGAAAACCATTCCTGGCAGCAAGTTGTTGAGCAGTTCGCCGGCCTCGTTGGGGTTAGTGGTAATGAGGTTTAGGAACATGTCTACGGCGATAACCGAATGGCCGTAGAGATAAAGCAGCACCATTTGGAAGGCAGAAAGGAACACCAGGGGAAAGAGCCACCACAGTGTTCGGCCCGGTTTGCGCCACAATGTGAGTAAGGCGGCGTAGACGGAGAGCGGCAATGTTATGCCTACAAGGCGCGAAACCAAGGGCAAGGGCTCGGTGTAGGCCAAGCAAACATTGGGTAAGGCCAATACGGAGAGGCCCAACCAAAACGCGGTTTGCGGTGTAAGTGCACCGCTAAATATTTGTTTAAAAGGTTTCATTGGTGTTGAATATAAAGCCCCACTGCCCACGATTGCCCATGTCGTAGTTTTGTTGTGGGGTTGCTGTTGTTCTTAAATGCCCGTCGATAACCAGTGCCCCAGTTGTGCAGCACGTGCGAAAGGTGCGTGATCGGGAAACGAAGTAACACCGAGGCATGGGCTAACCACGTGGCTATACCATTTGAGGTGGCACGGTTGCTACTTGTGTTTCTAGCTTATTTGTGTAGCGACAGCACCCGTTGAGTATGAGGTAATCGAGTTTACGGCCTTGCGTTTCCAGCTTATTTGTGTAGCGACAGCACCCCCGACAGCAACTTTTCTCCTTATTTGTTTGGCTCAAACAGGCCACAATTTTCTTGTAGAGGCCCTTCCTTGAACGTCGGTTTCGGGCTTTGTACCCTGTCATTGACTCATTTTAGGTGTGTTCGCTGTAAGCAGTTGTGGGGCATTGTCTTGCTGATTGTCAGTGTATTGGTTGTAGAGAAAGACGCTGAGCGTGCGAGTGTTCTTCCTTTACGAACATCAGAAAACCAACCGAACATTGTCTATCCAGATTGTGTTGCCGGGCGAACCGATGAATGCTCCGCCGTTGCTAGATGAGAATTGGACGATAAGATGGGTTGGCGTTTCGTTGGCTGCGGCCCATCCCGTTTCTTTCAACGGTACGCTTTTGCCTTTGCTGTTGCGCACATAATCGGTGGATCTAAGTCCCATCAGTCGGGCGTTGTACCCAGATGTGTTGCGTATGTCGCCATAATGTACGGGATAAGTGGCGTTGTTCACCCATCCGTTGGTACTTTTGTTGTACTCCACCACCATTGTTCCCACGCGCAAGGCCGATACATTACCGTTAGCATCTTCTGTTCTTTTCTGTAATATAAGCAAAGCCGTGGCGCAGTCGCGGCCGGCAATGGTTTGGGCTTTACTAAATCCAGTTTGTTTAATGCGGTTGGTTTCGGCAGATAGGGCGGTTCGATAGTCGAACCGTATGGCTTTGGGACGTTGCGTGTAAGGAACGCCCCAGTTTAGCGCTTTCTCGCCATCCTTAGTTCCGCCAATAGGTTCGCGCACGTCGCCTAAAAACACCGACCCTGCTGCAAGTACGCTGATGTTAATCATTCCCAGCACTTTTACGTGTTCGATATGTGTTGTTAGTTTGGCGCAATAGCCTTTTCCATGTGCGTCGCGATATACCGATTGGTTTGTCTTTGTTATGCCCATCACCTTAGCCATGACGTTAGATGTGGCCCAAGGCGAGTGTCCAAGGTTAATATAAGGTGTGTTTCCTGTTAGTGTGCGGTCGGGTCCAATCTCGTAAAGGGTTTTTTCGTTGCCGCCAATGATGGTACTTTCAGTGATGCGACGTGTAACCCAATGGTCCATATTGCCGTATAGAATGGGTTCTTCGCGTTCTTGAGCCATCCCGTTCTGTACGAAAAGGGATGCCATGACGATAACTAATGTTGCTTTATCCATGTTGATTTCTTGTTTAGTTGTGCCCTATGTAAGATGTAAAGGGCTGGCTTTTTGCCTTTGTTGGTTGGCAGGTTTACAAGTTGACGAGTTAACAAGTTGACATGTTAACGAGTTAATGGAGTTACGTGTATTAGGTTTAGTAAGCTAGTGGGCTAGTATTCCTTGTCTTACTAGCTGTCCTAGTTTCACTAGCCTTCTTCGTTATTCTAGTTATTCTAGTTTTCCTAGCCCAAACTAAACATGCTTTTTCATTAGCTGGTACTGACATCTTTTCATCCTTTCACTCTTTCACTCTTTCACCTTTCCCTATCTTTTCACCCTTTCACCTTTCCCTATCCGCCCACAATCTTCTTTATGTCGTTCAGCTTATTAAGGGCCTCCATAGGCGTGAGGTTGTTGATGTCGAGACCTAGAATCTCGTCGCGAATTTGCGAAAGTACAGGGTCGTCTAGTTGGAAAAAGCTTAGTTGCATGCCCTCGCGACTTTCGTCTAAGTGCTTAACACTGGGCTTGCTCACGGTTCCGCCCACTTGTGCGTTGTCGGTTTCGAGCTGTTTCAGCACGGTGTTGGCCCTTTTCACAATGCTTTTGGGCATTCCTGCAATGTCGGCCACGTGTATACCAAACGAATGTTCGCTGCCGCCGCGTTCTAATCGGCGCATAAAGATAACCTTCCCATTAAGCTCTTTCACGCTGACGTTGAAATTCTTAATGCGCTTAAAGTTCTTTTCCATCTCATTTAGTTCGTGATAATGGGTGGCAAAGAGCGTTCGGGCGCGCGCTTTGGGTTGCTCGTGCAGGTATTCCACGATGGCCCAAGCAATGCTAATGCCGTCGTAGGTGGATGTTCCGCGCCCTAATTCGTCGAAAAGAACCAGCGAACGGGGCGAAACATTGTTGAGAATGTTCGACGCCTCGGTCATTTCTACCATGAAAGTAGACTCGCCTTGCGCAATATTGTCGCTCGCCCCCACGCGCGTAAAGATTTTATCTACCAGTCCAACGCGCGCACTTTCGGCAGGAACAAAGCTACCTATCTGCGCAAGGAGCACGATAAGGGCCGTTTGTCTGAGCAAAGCCGACTTACCGGCCATGTTCGGACCGGTGATAATGATTATCTGTTGTCGTTCGGTGTCGAGCTGAATGTCGTTGGGCACGTAGTGTTCGCCTAGTGGTAGCTGCGTTTCGATAACGGGATGTCGGCCTTGGCGTATGTCCAATGTATCGCTATCTTCTATCACGGGGCGCACATAACGGTTCTCTTCGGCGGTCTTGGCGAAACTAAGCAGACAGTCGAGCCGTGCCACAACGTTGGCATTGATTTGTATTTGGGGGATAAACTCTTGCGTAGCCGTAACCAATTCGTTGAAAAGACGTTCTTCTAGCGACTGAATTTTCTCGTCGGCACCCAATATTCTCTCCTCATATTCCTTTAATTCTTGCGTGATATAGCGTTCGGCTTGGGCCAAAGTTTGTTTTCTAACCCACTCTTCCGGTACCTTATCTTTATAGGTATTGCGCACTTCGAGGTAGTAACCAAACACGTTGTTGTAGCCAATTTTAAGGCTGCTGATGCCTGTTGCCTCGGCTTCGCGTTGCTGAATGTCGATGAGGAAATCGCGGCCGCCACGCGATATGTTGCGCAGATCGTCCAGTTCAGGACTAAATCCCTCGGCAATAACGTTGCCGCGATTCACAACCAGTGGCGGGTCGGGTTGTATTTCGTTTTCAATTCTGTCGCGCAGACTTTCGCAAAGGTTCATTTGTTCGCCTATCCTGCGTATCGTTTCGTTGTCGGCCTCCAAGCAAGCAATCTTCAATGGCTGTATGGCTAGCAGCGCATTCTTAAGCTGAACCATCTCGCGGGGCGACACACGGCCAACGGCAACCTTCGAAATGATGCGTTCAAGGTCGCCGATACGGTGCAGTTGTTCGTCGAGTAGGGCGCGAAATTCGGGATAACGGAAGATGTAATCCACCACATCAAGCCGTTGTTCGATGGGCTTAACCTCTTTCAGTGGGAACACCAGCCATCGTCTTAGCAAGCGCCCACCCATTGCCGTGACGGTTCGGTCTATCACATTCAGCAGCGATGCACCGTCTTCTTGCATGGGTTGTATCAGTTCGAGCGACCGAATGGTGAACTTATCCAGTCGTACATAGCGGTCTTCTTCTATGAGTGCAAGTGACGTAACGTGGCCGATATTGGTGTGTTGCGTAATCTCTAAGTACTGCATGATGGCGCCAGCAGCCACCACTCCGCTTTGAACATGCTCAACTCCAAAGCCTTTTAGATTTTTTGTTCCAAAGTGTTTAAGCAGCTTTTGGCGCGCCGTTTGTTCGGTAAACACCCAATCGTCTAGTTCGAATACAATGTGTTTGTTGCCAAAATAACGTTCAAAGTCCTTCTTGTGGTTGCGTTCGTAAAGCACTTCCTTGGGTGCAAAGCTGCCCAGAAGTTTCTCCACATAGTCGAACGAGCCTTGTCCGGTGATGAATTCGCCCGTAGAAATGTCGAGAAAAGCCACGCCGCAAGCCGTCTTTCCAAAGTGAACGGCGGCCAAGAAGTTGTTTTCCTTATAGTTAAGTACGTTGTCGCCCATTGCCACACCTGGCGTAACCAGTTCGGTTATGCCGCGTTTCACGAGCGTTTTCGTTAGTTTGGGGTCTTCCAGCTGGTCGCATATAGCCACACGTTTGCCCGCCCTGATAAGCTTAGGCAGATAGGTGTCGAGCGCATGATGGGGAAAACCAGCCATCTCTGTGGCATCGCTATTGCCTTTGTTGTTGCGTTTGGTGAGGGTTATTCCCAGCACGCGCGATGCCTCTACGGCATCTTCGCTGTATGTTTCGTAGAAGTCGCCGCAACGGAAAAGCAACAAGGCATCGGGATGTTTGGCCTTGAAAGAGTAAAATTGCTTCATCATGGGGGTTAACCCCTGATCGTTTTGCGCCATTGTATGGGTGGTTTTATTTGTTGTATCGTATTTGGGGGCGAGGCAGGTTGTTCGGTTAAGGCCTTGTTGCCCTCGTGTTTGTAGGTCTTCTTGTGGCCTGGTTGTTCCCTGTTTCTAGCCTAGCATTCTTTATTTTTCGGTCGAAGATACTGCACTTCGCAGCCCTTTCATGCCCACTACAAAGGCCTTGGCACTGCCGAATTTAAGGTTCATGTCTATGCGAACAGGAACGTGGTTGCTGTCGTCGGTAACGAAGAAACGGGCAATTTCCTTGGGCTTTTTGTTGGGTTTGCGCTCGATGTAGGCCAGTTCCAGGCAACGATACTTCACGCCATCGTCTCCTTTAACCACCGTTTTGCCGTTATATCTAAGCGTTGCAGGAATAAAACCATCGCCTTCGGCCACGGTAAAAGGTATTTCGTTGCCGCTTTTCCAGCCTTCGGGGTTGAACGAACGCGCCCTAAGAAAGATGTTCATCATGTCGAACACGCATTCGTCTAGCGTGCGATTGTCCCACAGATGGTTTCCATCGTGGGTTAAGCAGTGCTGTTTAACGTGGCACTTGCTGCCGTCGGGATAGCTGTAAAACACCTCGTCTACCGTGTATCTGCTGCCTTCGCGCGCGCCTTTTCGGTAGTAAAGCGGTGCCATATCGAGCGACGAATAGCACATTAGCGTATCGCGAAGTACGAAGAAATTGTCCACTTTGCTGTTTCCACGCGTGATGAGGCTGCCCCGATAGGCGGGCTTGCCGCCGTAAACGCTTTGCACTACCGACATGGATGCCGTGCCGGCCTTCACCCAAATAAACTTCCAGTTGTAGTAAAGGTTGTATGTGAGAAACTCGCCCGACTTAAAAGCGGTGTTCCGAAACGTGCATTGTGCCTGCATGTGTGCCGCCATCAGCAGCGCAACCAGCACCAGTGCCAACTTTATCTTCTTCATCTCGTTAGGTGTTTTATGTGCGGTGCGCTGCCGTTGGGCTTTGCATCGCGGGTTATTTATATGGAGAAAGGCCTCTTAATCCTTCCCCCGCTTTCACGTTTCATGATGTGTTTGCGCCCCGTTTCCTGCATGCGCCGTGTGGCAATTTGCAGTTCGGGGCGTTCAGTCCTTGGCCTTCGGGCAAAGGCATTTACTTTAATTCGGGCGGTAGGGGTATGCCCAATTCACGTGCACGTTCCCTATTTCGGCGTTTTATGCTCTTGCCTTTATCGGGCTTTTGCTTGGTAATATTACCGGGCTTTTGCTCGTTCAGCGGTTTGGCTGTGGGGTTCCAGGTGCGTGTGGCATCCCAATTGGCCTTGCATTCTATTTCTTCGGGGAAGTAATACACCGTTTCGGGTTCTTCTCCGCGATAGAAATCGCCCGTGTCCCATCGTCCGTTTCCGTTTCGGTCTACGAACAAACGCAGATAATACGTTGCGGGTTGCAGGTAGTAGAAGTTGGCCGTACCAGCCAAGGCGCGTGTTTGTTTCACCACAGCATCTTGTCCGTTGAGCAACTGAACCACCACATTAGAGTCGGTAAGCGCAGTAAGCGAAACGGCGAGCGTGGCAAACTCCTTGTCTTCTCTTACCTTAAAGCCTTGCTTTATCTTGCCCGACGTGGTTCCGTAGATGTCGGTGAGTGCCAAAGAGTCGAGTTCAAAGCTATATTCCACGCCTGGTTTCCACTCGGCTTGCAGCTCCAACCATCGTTTGTGCAAGAGATTGGTTCCTACGGGAGCCAAACTGTCGGCCCCCTCGCGCACCCTAAGCCTGTAACGAGCCTCATACCACAGCGTGTCGCGCTTGCTGTAAAGGTGCACTTTTGTCGAATCGAGACTTTGCAAGGGCGTTGGCAGCTCTATTCGCACGTTCTCGTCGGGAGCGATACTGTTGTTCACCTTCACCTCCACCTTCAACGCTTCGGGGCGCATTATCGTTTCAAACGGTTCTCCTTTCTTTTGCGCCTTGTCTTGTGCCTTCTTCCATTCCTCCGCTTTCTTTTGCTTTTCTTTCAGCCTTTTGGCGTAAGGCGTTTTCGCAAGAACCTCTATCGTATCCTGTTTCATGTGCAGTTGCCCTGTGGTGTCTGTACTCCAATATTGCATCTGCATGCGCAGCGTGTCTTGGTTAATCAGCGCAGAGTCTTTAATCCAATAGGTTATGGTGTCCTTCTTAGCCGTGGGCATTGCGATGAATGCGCGCTCGGCGTTGTTGAAGTTCAGTCCGCGCAGCTGTGGAAGTTCGTTGCTGCCAGCCGTAAACACCAGCGAGAAACATTCGGGCAGCGTTCGTTCGGCCTTAGTGAAAAAACGATCGGTTTGTATATGTGTAAACGCACGCAGCGTGATATTGTCGGGTAAGAAGTGCGTGTAGCTGACGCGCGAGATGGAATCGATGCGCAACGAGTCGCGCCAAAGCGTGTCTTGCCGCACATCGGGTTTCGACGAAGGTACGATAATCTCGCGGTTGAAGGCCATTTCTTCGCCTTTCTGCGTGAGATGGTAGTCGCCGTCTACATCTTGCAGCGCATAAACGCGATACTTTCCGGGTGCGATGCCGCGTATAACGAAGTGTCCGCGCCCGTCGGTCTTGGCCACGCGCAACATGGGTTGCGTACGAAACGCGCTATCGGCAAGATTAGCGTACAGTCCCACCAGTATGCCTTTCACCGGTTCTAGGTTTTCGGCGGCAAGAACCCATCCGCTCACCTCCATCGTGTCGATATGTTCGCCCGTAGAGAAACTGTATGTATAGTTTCCCAATGGGTTTCCTTCGTTGTTGTCTGTTATGGCGTCAGAAAAGTCCACCGTGTACGTGGTGTTGGCTTTGAGCGAGTCTTTCAGTTCGATGTCGATGCTTTTTCCACCGGCCTTAATGTCGGGCGATTCAAGCTGTGGAGGCGAAACCACTACGTTCTCCGTTGCGTTTTCAATCTTGATAAATTCGTTAAAGCGTATGTGTAGCTTTCTTGTCTTCACGCCAGTGGCTTTTTCGGCAGGCGATGCACCCACCACACGCGGCGGTGTTTCGTCGTACCAGCCCCCATCGGGGTTGCCCATTCGGGCGCAAGCGGTCACTAATGTAAGCGTAAGTAGCAACAGGGCGAAACGGCACAGTTGCCAATTAAGTCTGCTTGTGCGTTGCGTGGTGTGCGCCTTGTCCATATTGTAGCGTTCCTTCATATTTCCTTTTTACCTGCTGTTGCTTGTTTGCACATTCTTTATTGTCGTGTTCACTCCTTAATATATGGCCTTTGCCTCGTTGTATGCAAGGGCTAAACCGTGGTTATGTGTAGGCGTGTGGCCAACGTGTGCATTGTTGTCGTTACTGTTATGCGTAGGTGTATGCGTCTCACAGCGTGCAAGCAAGCCTGCATCGTTGCGAGTAACGTTTTGCCTATAACGCCGCTTATGCCGGCATTTAGCCTGTATTCCTTGTGTAAACGGCATAATTGGGCCGTTGGCAAAGTTAGTAATAAAAAATGGAATATGGCTTTGTTGTTAGGGAATATTTGGATTTTAGACAGACTATGCCCTATCTTTAAGGAGTTATGGAGTTAAGGAGTTATGGAGTTATGGAGTTAAGCCAAATGCCTAGGTGGCGTTACATTTAAGGAGTTAAGGAGTTATCGAGTTAAGGAGTTAAGCCAAATGCCTAGGTGGAGCAACCATCTTTTCATTCTTTCACCTTTTCACCTTTAAGAGGGCGTTAGCCATCTTTTCACCTTTTCACCTTTCCCCCTTTTCACCTTTTCACCTTTCCCCCTTAAAGGGCGCGAGCCATTTTTTCACCTTTTCACCTTTTCACCTTTTCACCTTTTCACTTTTTCACCTTTAAAAGTCTGCATAACGATTTAACACGCCATGATATTGCGGTGTCAACGAAATTTATTACATTTGCAATGTATTGTTTAATCTATATTTAGCAGGGTGGCTATGAAAGAAAAGGTGACAATAAAGCTTTGCAATAACTTTTATGAGGCGTGGGAGACAAGCCAATGGCTTGCCGAGCATCATATCATGGTGTTGCCCAACGCCGCCAACAAGGAACAACCAGGACAGGGAATAGCCATAACGGTTTACGAAACGGATGCGGAACAAGCCTTGAAACTGATAGCCCAATTAGAGAACAAACCCGTGGAAGAACGTTTGCCGCATGGAGTTGGCGATAACGAACAGGCACCAAAGCGATGCCCTGTGCGTTTAGAATGGCGCATTAAGCCCCTTTCGCTATTCCTTGCCATAGTGCTAACCACGATATTTGCCATTGTTTTCAGCCTGCTTTGCAACGAAGAGTTCTTACTCCTTTGGGGAAAACTGATGTTGGGTAGTGCAGTTGGCTTGTTGGTTGGGAGTGTGAGAAGGAATTAAACTGCCCAACCCCCGCCCCTTTCCATTGGAAAGGGTAGTGATTAGCAAGTTCGCCCACCAACTCGAAAACTTAAATTGTTATCTTTTGTTTTACAATGTAGCTCTAATTATCGCACCGTTCTAGCGAAAATATTGGTTAAAAAGTAGGTAAAAAGCCGTTTTTTCTACTCTTTTGCGGCTTGTGTTTTGTCCATTTTTAAGCATAAAACCTGCATTTTGCACCATTTTGCCTTTCTATTTGGCCGCCGACTCACAATTTTTTGGCTCCCCAATTCTCACTTTTTACCCCTAAAATCCCACTTTTTTACGGCTATTTTGCCCCTTTTAGCCATGTATTTTATGGTTCTAAGAGGTTTTGTTTATGCAATTGGTGTGGATGTTTATGCTTTTTGCCTTGCGTTTAGCTACATTTTGCACTGCGTTTAGCACCAAAACGCACTGCATTTAGCACCAAAACACACTGCATTTTGCATCAAAACGCATTGCATTTAGCACCAAAATGCAGTGTATTTAGCGGCAAAACGCACAAAAGTAGGTGCAAATGGCGGTTTGTTTAAATAAATATTCATTTTGCCAACATTCACATGCAACCCCTTTTTGCATCAAAACAAACCTTCGCGAGAATCGATTTTTTGCGGCAAGGTGGGCAGTTGGTGGATAAAAATGGCACTTTTAGTGTTAAAAATCTTGCTGAAAAGCGGACAAATTCAAGTTGACGAGTTAACAAGTTAACAAAAGGATAATTTACAAGGCATATCACTCCATAGTTGCCCAAAGGCCGCATGCACTCTTGGTTAACAAAAGGATAATTCACAAGGCATATCACTCCCCTCTCCCTTTGGAGAGGGGCTGGGGGTGAGGCCCTGCTCTTCTTTAATTCATCTTCAACAGCTCCTCAATATTCTTGCGGCTATTTCCCAGTCGCGGCACCTTATGTTGTCCGCCCAGTTTGCCTTTGCTTTTCAGCCAATCGTTAAACAAACCTTGTCGTGCCTCAACCACTTCCAGCTGTTGCAGCGTGATGTTCTTATGTCGTTTAGCCTCGTAGTCGCTGTTAAGTTGTTGCAGACGGAGGTCGAGTGCCTGGGCAAAGGCATCGAGAGAGGTAGGCTTGTGCGCAAATTCCACAAGCCATTGGTGCCTACATTTGGCCTCGGCATCCATAAATACAGGCGCCGCCGTGTACTCCAACACCTCTGCACCCGTTTGTTGGCAAGCGTAAGCCAAGCCCTGTTCGGCGTTGTCCATAATCAGTTCTTCGCCAAAGGCATTGATAAAGTATTTTGTTCGCCCCGTAATCTTAAACTTATAAGGCCGTGTGGAGGTGAAACAAACCGTGTCGCCAATAACATAACGCCACAAACCACACGTGGTGCTAATCACCATTGCATAGTTACGGCCAGGCACAACGCCCCAAAGCGGAACCACCGAGGCATTATCTGTTCCAAATTCGTCCATCGGAATGAACTCGTAGAACACGCCGTAATCTATCATGAGCAGCATAGCCTCGTCGTCGGGAGCGTCTTGTAGACCGAAAAAGCCTTCGCTGGCGTTGTAAGTTTCCATGTATCGCATCTGCGACGAGCCCACTAACTTGCGGTATTGCTCGCGATAAGGGCCGAAAGCAATGCCGCCGTGGAAGAACACTTCGAGGTTGGGCCACACCTCGGCGAGCGTATCTTTGCCCGAAAGTTCGAGTACGCGCACCAGAACAGAGAGCATCCACGAGGGTACGCCCGATATGTTGGTGACGTTGGCGTGCAGGGTTTGTTGGGCTATGGCCTCGCGTTTCGCCTCGAAGTCGGGCATTAGCGCGATGCTTTTCTTGGGAACGCGCACGATATTGGCCAAGGGGTTGATGTTTTCGATGAGTATGGCACTGAGGTCGCCCACTAGGCTGTGCGCCACGTTGTAGTTGGCCGCGTGACTTCCACCCAATATCAGACTGCGCCCATCGAATAGCCTACTTTTGGGGTTGTTGCGCAGATAAAGTGCCACGGCATCTTTTCCGCCTTTGTAATGAATGTTCTTCAAGCCTTCGGCAGATACGGGGATGAATTTGCTTTTGTCGTTGGTGGTTCCCGACGATTTGGCGTACCACTTCACCACACCAGGCCACAATACGTCGGCCTCGCCGTGGCGCATGCGGTCGATAGGCGCTTTCAGCTCTTCGTAAGTGGTTACGGGTAGCTGTTTGGCAAAGTGTTCGTAGGTTTGTATGTCGTTCATTCCCCACGTATTGCCATATTGCGTGCATCGTCCTTGCTGCACAAGGTGGGCCAAAACACGCCTTTGTATCTCTTCGCTATTGTGGGCGTACGCTTCGATGTCGGCCTGTCGGCGTTTGAAAGCTCCGCTCACTAAGGATGTAATGCTCATTGTAAGTTTGTTTGAAAGGGCAAAATTACGTCAAAAACATGAAAAAACACTATGTTTGGAGAAGAAATGGCGAGTGTGGTGGGTAACTGATGAGGAATAAAGGGGGTGGGGAACAAATAATGAACGGCAAGTGTTACATATATGGAAACGTTTTAGTAACTTTGTAATATGGCGAGAAATGGGCGTAAGCCCCAATTTAGATGATAGATTTTAGCTAGCTTGTGAATTAATAAAACATCTGGCCAACAACTTGTTAGCTTGTTAACTCGTGAACTTGTTAACTGATAAAACTTCAATAAACGACGACAACAATGAAACCAGAAAAGATATATACCCACGAAGAAATGCTCGATAAGGTGTTGGGAAAGCCTGGCGATTTGGCTCGCGAACAATATGAAACCGACATCAACGCTTTCCTTATTGGCGAGACAATAAAGAAGGCTCGTTTGCAACGCAAGCTTACTCAAGCACAATTGGGCGAGCTGATGGGTGTTAAGCGAGCGCAAGTTTCGCGTATCGAAGGTGGCTGTAACCTCACTTTCGCCACACTTTCAAGGGCTTTCAAGGCAATGGGCGTGGCTGCAACCATCGAGGCAAAAGGCATTGGCAAGGTGTCGCTTTGGTAGTGTGTGTCGGTTCATCACATCAAAGCAACTTACAACATCATGTTGGTTTGGCTGAATAATGTGCCCATGTGGAACAAAACTGACTTATAAAACCCATGCAATATTTGCCGTAACACCCGCATTTAATGGTTTGTAGTCAACATAAACAAAGGCGTGGCGGTGTATCATCACACCACCACGCCGGCTCTTTAATCTTGTCGCTAAATGCAAAACTACTATGCAAGTTGGTTTATAATGCGTTGTGCTAATCGCTTGTGCTTAAAGCAATGCTAAAAGTTTAAGTTGATGAGTGTTTTAGTTAATGAGTTTGTGCGGGCCTAAGTTTCTAAGTGAATGAGCTTTATCGCGCACATGGTTGCGCAAAACGTTTCTGAGTGGAGGGTCGTGAAAGCGTTGTTGGGAAGTGAAATAGCTGACAAGCTAACGAACTCACTACCTTGAAACTCCCCATATCACAGCCTCACGACCTTACATCCTACATCTTGTTTGGCGTTTGCCTTTGTGTGCAGTGGCTTGTAGTGAGGCGTAAAAAGGCGGCGACCTCATGGCGAAGTCGCCGCCAATCGTTTTTAACCTGATAATACGCACGGTGGCTAAACGCACAACGGCGTATGCGCTTGGCTATTTGCAGATAGCCGTTTTATTTTTTGTAGCTTTTATCTAAGAAAGCCACAAACATCCATACGTTCTTTTCTTGACCAGCGAGGAAACCATCCATCAAGCCCACCGTTGCATCGTCGTCGGCATCGGCAGCAAGCTTAGCGATGGCGCGCTCTTGCTTGATGAGGTTGCCCAGGTTGTCTAGCACTGTTTCAACACCTTCTTTTCCTTCGGGTTCGTTGCCGCTTTCTTTTATCGTAGCCACTTTAAGGTACTCGCTAAAACGGTTTTCGGGAGTTGCACCCAGTTGCAAAAGGCGTTCGGCAATCTCGTCAACTTTCTCGGCGGCATCGTTGTAAAGCTCTTCGTACTTGGCGTGCAAACCAAAGAAACGGTTGCCTTTTACGTTCCAATGCAAGCCGCGCAGGTTGGTGTAAAACACTTGGAAGTCGGCCAACAGTTGGGCCAATCCTTTAACAACGGGTTGAACTTTGTTCTCGTCTAGTCCTAAATACATCAATGTGTTCATTTCTAATTTCCTTTCTATATTTTAAATTGTGAGTGAAAATCCTTATTTCTTTCGTTTGCAAAGGTAGGCATATTGCATATCATGCCCAAACATTTCCTTCTATTTCGGTATAGAATTAATCTATAATAACGTTGGAAGGTGCGGGCGTAAGTTTCTAAGTGATATGGGGTTGTGGGGGTTGTACGTTTCTAAGTATATAAGTTTGGCGAGGATATAAGTTTCTAAGTTTATGCGTTTGTGTGGGGTGTGAGTTTCTCAATTTACGGGTTTGTGCCAGCTGTAAGCTTGTAACGCTATGCCTTTAATCCGATTACAGCCACCTGTTGTAATGTTAAATAGCATGCTTCACCAGACACTTTCCGATTATTTTCTTTATCTTTGCACCATCATTTAATGTGCGCCGCCATTGCCCAAAGCCTCTGTACCATTGTTGCAAAGGCCTAAAATGGGAGAGAAAGGCGCGCCAGTTTAGTATTTAGATACAGGATTAACAATGAAGAAATTTATCTTTTTAGCAGCCGTATGCGTGTTTTTTGCGGCCTGTGGAGGGGACGACGGACTAACCCCTACGCCACAAAAGCCACCAACACAAGGAGAAACAACCGAGGTTAAAGCCGCGGACATCGTGAAATACTTCGGCCTTGACAAGCAGCTTAACGTGTACCAAGCTATAGAAAAGGCAAAAGCCGACCTGGGAAAGAAAACCGTTGATGGCAAGGAAATTGAAGTTAAGGCTGTGAACGAGGTGAAACGCGACGAACAAAAAGGCACGTTCACGCTTAAAGTGACGGGCGTTGTGGGTAATAAGCCTTTCGGAATGGAGGTTGATTTCTCTGGATTTGCACAAAAACCAGCAGACCAAGACATGGCTATGCGCGCTGTGGCCAAGTGGAAAGACGGCGTAGACTACCTGGCGGAGTTCGATTTCGACACACTGTTCCGCTTGAAAAAGACCGATAAGTTCACTGTGGACTATCTCTCAAAGTTGGTAGACCTCACCGCCTCTGCCGCAGATGGAAGTAGCCACTATACCTTTACGCCCGACGATTGGGCCAAAACCGCCATCAGCGATGTGCGCTATGTGCCCAGCAACAGCCATTCGGGGAGCATCATGTTTACCGTTACCTACAACGGAATAAAAGGAAAAACGGGCAACAATGGCTCTCCAAGCCTTGCCATTGATAAGAACGCGTATTACGCCAAGCAGTTTACCGTTGACACCCAGGCCGCAAGTAAGTTCTACATGCGTGGAGTTTACAAGTATCTTGATGTGTTCTATGGCTCCTTGATTAAGTACGACGAAACTAGGTTTGCCCCACTTCTGGTCAGTAAACAGAAGAACGACGGCGACAACTCCATTGCACTGACGATTAAACTCACGCCTAAGGATGGCTCGGAAACCGAATTGGCACAGTTTACCTTAACGCTGAAAGGCTTTAAACCGCTGGAGGACCTCAACAACGAGTGGAACATCGCCGGTAAAACAGGGGTAAACGAGTTCTTCGGTAAGCGGTTTAGGAACACCCCCGACGGCGATAAGACGGCACAAGTGAAAGCCATCGACACGAGAGTGTGGCTTAAACTAGTGCAGATGACAGTTAAGCGAGGGGGCAATTTTGTTAGCTTGTATCCCAACGAGGTGGCAAGCGAGAACGGAAACTATAAAGTAACCGCATGGTTCCCATCAAGTAGCGATGCCGAATACAAGGACATTTATCTTGAAGAACCCCGAATTGAGGTTACAGCTGCCGAGAAAAAGGGTAACTTCCTCTATATAAAGTATAGGCTGACATCGGTTAACGAGACGGCCGTTGCCGGCGTTGAGAAGAGGATTGAGGTGCATCTCATTATGCCCTAACACGCAAAAAAGCCTAAGCATCGCATGCTGTGTGGTTCACTTAAACGCCCGTTGCGCTAGCCATTGCGCAACGGGCGTACTTGTATATGGGCTGTACAGGCGCGCCAGATGCCATTCGTGGCCCATCGTTTTAAACCCCTTTGGGCTTTTAGGTTAAGTTTGTAAGATAGTCTTCGGCGGCCGATTTGGGTTACACCCAAAACAAAGAACAGCTTAATTGCATCGCTTTTCATGATTATTTACTAACTTTGTCACGATATTTCAAAACACAAGTTCATCCACATCACACCTTATATATATATGGAGAATGTTTGCAGAGCAAGAGGAGAGTTCGACGATATACGCCCCTATAACGACGACGAAGTGGCACTGGCCATGCGGCGAATAGCCCAAAGTCAGTGGTTACCGCAGTTGGCCCACTTTGTATTTCCCGAACAAAGCGCGCAAGACGTGGCACGTATGCTGCAAGACATAAGCACAGCACGCGAGTTTCAGCTCCGCGTGATGTATCATTTCAACCGAGAGGTGATGCGAAGAAGCACCACGCAATTTGTTTGCGAAGGGCTTGAACTGCTGCAACCTGCCGTGCCTTACCTCTTTGTAAGCAACCACCGCGACATCGTTTTAGATGCCTCGTTGCTGCAAAACGCATTGGTGGATGCAGGACACGATACCTGCGAAATAACCTTTGGAGCCAACCTCATGACCCACCCAACGGTGGTAGACATCGGCAAAAGCAACAAGATGTTTCGCGTGGAGCGCGGCGGAAACAAACGCCAGTTCTACGAAAGCGAGCTACACCTGTCGCGATACATCAGGCATGCCATCGTAGACAGAGGCTCGTCGGTATGGATTGCACAGCGCAACGGCCGCACAAAAGACGGACTAGACCGAACCGAACCTGCACTTATAAAGATGTTCACGCTTTCTGGACTGGGCAATAAGCTTACTTCGTTGGCCCAACTGAACATCGTACCCGTGGCCGTGAGCTACGAATACGAGTCGTGCGACTTGCTTAAAGCGCGCGAAATGGCGCAGGCCGCACACAAACCCTACGTAAAACAGCCGGGCGAAGACATCAACAGCATCATTACGGGCATCAGTCAGCCCAAGGGAAGGGTGCATTTCCGCGTAACAAAACCCATTGGCGCGGCTCAGCTTGCCCCTCTTGCCCACCTGCCCCTTAACGATGCCGTGCGCCAAGTGGCACAGATGATAGACCATGCCATTATAGATGCCTACCAACTGATGCCCACCAACATGGCCGCCTATGCCATGTTGCACCCCGAAGAACCGCAGAATGCCCAATGGGATGAGGCGAAAGCGTGGCTAAGCCAGCGTTTAAGTCAGCTAACCACCGACGAAGAACGCCGCCACCTGCTGCACATATACGCCAATCCTGTTGCGGCCAAACAACAAGTAAAGCAAAGCTGACATGATTGCACAATGGCTTATAAGGCTGTACGACTGGTTTGCGCAACATCGTCTGTTGCGCCTTGCCCTGCCCATTGCTATGGCTTTGGGCGCGTTGGCGGGCGCATCGCAACTGCGTTTTAAAGAAGACATCACCGATTTTCTGCCCAACGACCACAACTATCGTCGCTCGATGGAGATTTACAGGCAGACAAACGCTGCCGACCGCATCTTTATCGTGGCCTCGCCCACCGATACCACGCAGCTTAACACGCCCCTCTTGGTGCGCGCCATGCAGCTATTTCAACGCGAAAGCAAGGCCCGCGGATGGCAACTAACGGCACAAGCCGACTTCGAGAGCGTGATGCGCATTCCCGATTTCGCCTATCAAAACGCGCCTTTGCTGCTGGGCGATGCCGATTTTGCCCGCATACGCCGCTTAACCAGCACCGACAGCATGGCCGCCGCACTGCAACGCAATCGCGAAATGCTGCTTTTCCCCACGGGCGGAATGGTTACACAGAACATCGAACGCGACCCCTTGGGCCTTTTTACGCCCTTACTAAGCCGGCTGCAAGCTAGCGGTAACGCCCTGCACTACGAACTACACGACGGCTATATCTTTACACCCGACGACCGCCACGCCGTGGCTATGCTCACATCGCCATACGGAGCAAGCGAAACAAACGGCAATGCGCTGCTCGTTAACCAAATAGACAGCGTGGCACGAAGTGTAGAAATGCGCGTGCCTGGCGTGAAATTCGCCGCTACTGGCGCGCCCGTGATAGCCGTAGACAACGCCTCGCAGATAAAAAAAGATAGCATTTGGGCCATATCCATTGCCGCAACGCTCATCGTTGCGTTGTTGGTGTGGGCCTTGCGCCGTGCCCGTCACCTGTTTCTCATCGTCGTTTCGTTGGGCTTTGGTTGGCTTATGGCTATGGGCGGAATGGCTTTGGTAAGCCGCGAAGTGTCTATCATTGTGTTGGGTATAGCCTCGGTAATCATCGGTATCGCCGTAAACTATCCCTTACACTTCGTTACGCATCTGGCTCATTGCGCCTCGCCGCGGCAGACACTCGAAGAGATTGCCTCGCCCCTTGTGGTGGGCAACGTCACAACTGTGGGGGCTTTTGCCGCCTTAATACCCCTCGATGCCACCGCATTGAGCCATTTGGGCATCTTCGCAGCTCTGATGTTGGTTAGCACCATCTTGTTTGTTGTGGTGTTCTTGCCCCATTTTGTGGGCAGGAAAAACGTTTCTGTCAAGCCTTCGACCGCAAACGAACAAGGCGAAACGCCCGATGCCATACCCTTGTCGGCTACATCTGGGCCTGTTGCCACTGCTCATTCGCCCCATCATCGCAGGCGAACGGCCGTTGTTGGTACGGCTTTGGTGGTGGTAACGCTCGTGTTGGGCTATTTCAGTATGGGAACAAAGTTCGACACCGACTTGCGAAACATGAATTACCTAACGCCCCAACAGCAAACACTTTTGATGCAATTGGCGCAGATGCGCGGCGAAGAACATGGCACAACGCAAGTGTATTTTGTAGCCGAAGGTAAGAACGTAGAACAGGCTTTGCAGGCCGTTGAACAACGCCAATACCCGCTCTTGGTGGCTAGTAAGGCCGAACAAGAACGCCGTTTGGCGCAGTGGTATAATATATTAAAGCAGCGTGCGCCGCAATTAGACAGCTTGGGGCTTTTGGCTGCGAAGGAAGGCTTTGCTGCCGATGCCTTCGCGCCCTTCCAAAAGATGCTCGCCACACGCTTTACACCGCAACCGCCCAGCCACTTCGCACCCTTTTTGCAAGCATCTCTTGGCAACCGCATCATCGCAAACACGGCGGTTAACATTGTTAATGTGCCTTCGGCTCAGGCCGATAGCGTGGCGGCGGCCTTCTCACCTACGCCTAACGCCCAGCGTTGGGCGTTCACCCTGCCCAGTCTTAACGCCACGATAGCCAACTCGTTGTCGCAGCATTTCAATTATATCGGTTGGGTTTGCGGTACCATCGTTTTCGCGTTTCTTTGGCTTTCGTTCCGCAAGTTTAAGCTTGCGCTCATCGCCTTCATGCCCATGATTGTGTCGTGGCTGTGGATTTTGGGCGCAATGCACCTTTTAGATATGCGTTTCAACTTGGTGAACATCATCTTGGCAACCTTTATTTTCGGTCAAGGCGACGATTATAGTATCTTCGTAACCGAAGGTTTGATATACGAACAACGCCACGGAAAGCCCATGTTGGCGGCCTATCGCAAGGGCATTTTGCTTTCTGCAGCCATCATGTTTATCGGTATGGGCTCGTTGGTTGTGGCTCGTCATCCGGCTTTGCATTCGCTGGGGGCAATTACCATCGTGGGAATGGGTGCAGTTGTGGCCCTCACTTATGTTGTTCCGCCATTGTTGTTTAGGTGGTGGGTAAAGTAGGTGCGGCCTTATTCGATACCTAAGATGCACCTCGTTTTGTCAACTTTTCGGCGTATTTTTTTTACATGATGAGTGCGATTTTTGCTCGCAATCGTCCGCCTTGCCGCAAAAAATCGATTCTCGCGGAGGTTTGTTTCGGTACAAAAAGAGGTTGTATGTGAATGTCGGCAAAATGTATTTTTATTTAATAAAACCGCCATTTGCACCAGATTTTGAGCTATTTGCAGCAAAAAACAGTGCATTTAGCACCAAAACGCACTGCATTTTGGTGCAAAATGCACTGCGTTTTGGTGCTAAATACAGTGCGTTTTGGTGCTAAACGCAAGGTAAAATGGTGCAAAATGCAATGCGTTTTGATGCTAAACGCGAGGCGATAAGCATAAACATCCACAGCAACTGTATAATTATAAGCTGTTTTAGGCATGTGTTGCATGTCTAAAAAGGGCAAAATTGCCCTTAAAAAGTGGGTTTTTAGGGTCTAAAACGGGGTAATTGGGAGCAAAGAAAATGAGAGTTGGCGGCCAAATAGAAAGGCTAAATGGTGCAAAATGCAGGTGAAATTCTTAAAAATGGACTAACGTGGAAACCTGTAAAACGGAAAAACACGGCAAAATACATGCAAAATGGCCGCTCAATTCGCTAGAAGGGACGATGAAAATAATGTGTTTTGTAAAATCTATCGTAAGATTATGGGGTTGTGAGTTGATGAGTTTGTGAGTTAGTAAGTTGATGAGTGGGTAAGTTCGTGGGCTTGTAGGTTTGTGAGGTGGTAGGTATATGGGTGGGTAAGTGTTTGAGTTTGTGAGTTGGTAAGTTTATAAGTGGGTAAGTTTGTGGGTTAGTAAGCTTGTAAGATGGTAAATATATGAGTGGGTAAGTGTATGAGTTTGTGAATTAGTAAGTTAATAAGTGGGTTAGTTTGCGGGCTAGTAAGTTTGTAAGATGGTAAGTATATGAGTGGGTAAGTGTATGAGTTTGTGTTACTTTTCATGGCATAACCACGTTTTACCGCTGATAAATGGGACAATATTTCAAATTATATCGTAACTTTGTCTAGTACTTTGTACAGGAGAAGTGTGCTTATCTTGGTTTGTTTTTTCGCAACACAAAGATAATAAGTCCCACTCAATTGATGGAAGTCTTAAAAGTAAAGGCGACTTCAACGCTCGAACTGAACAACTCACAAACTAAAAATAATATTGAGCTTTGCGTAAATTAAAAACCATAGAAATGCACCGCTTAACGGTGGACGAATTTAAAGCAGCCAGCAAGTTGCCCCTTGTAGTGGTGTTAGATAACGTGCGTTCGTTGCACAACGTTGGTTCGGTGTTGCGCTCGTGCGATGCTTTCCGGGTTGAGGCCGTCTACCTTTGCGGCATTACGGCTACACCGCCAAGCGCAGAAATTCATAAGACGGCTTTGGGTGCGGAGGATAGTGTGACGTGGAAATACTTCGCCGAAACCACCGATGCCGTTGACGAATTGCACGCCAATGCAACCAAAGTGTTTGCCGTGGAGCAAGTGGCAAACGCTACCATGCTGCAAAGCTTAGAAACAAAGGGGGGCGAACGTTACGCCGTTGTGCTGGGCAATGAGGTGAAAGGCGTGCAACAAACAGTGGTAGACCGCTGCGACGGATGTCTCGAAATACCCCAGTTTGGCACTAAACACTCGCTCAACGTGTCGGTTGCGGCTGGAATTGTGGTGTGGGAGTTTGCCATGAAGATTGGCAATAAGTGAGTTGGCGAGTTAACTTGTCAACTCGTCAACTTGTCTTCTTGCCAACTCGTCCACTTGTCCTCTTGTCAACTAATCTCTTCTTACAAACCGAACACTAGTTGTTACAATCTGAATAATCTGCAAGACACTTTATATCTAATCTAGATTTTTAACACAAGGAGCAACAGAAAAAGCCCTCGCTTTTCTTTTTTGGTTACACAAAATGTCGTATCTTTGCAAACGATAAAAGTATTTATTAAACATATCAATCATGAAAAAAACAACATTTGACAAGGCCCTACTGGGCTTTCTTGGCCTAGTGGCCATCCTTTTTATGGGAGTTACTTTATCCTCATGTTCAAACGACGACGACGATGTGCCAGTCGACAAAAAGAAAGAAAAGGTTAGCGCCATCGTCGGAACTTGGCAACAAGACATGAAGGAGAAAGTTGGCGAAGGCACTGGTGAGGGAGAATCGGAAAAACCTGTTCCCGTTTTCGAAGTTTACCAAAAAGACGGCACTTATTTAAAGACCAATGACCCCAAGAACAAAGAGGCGAAAGTAGAGGAAGGAACGTACACCGTAAAGGAGGACTCACTGTTTGTTGAAGTGAAAGGAACAGACGCTGTGCGCAAAGATGCATTCAAGTTCGTAATTAAAGAAAATAAACTGTCTAAACAACAGAAAGGAGAGGAGATAGCAACTTACACCAGGCTTAAAGAGAACCCCTGACCCGGGTGAATACAAGAAAAGCATGATACGCCGACTGATGCCGGCGGACATTAGCAGTGCAGACATCGAGAGATGTCTGCCTGTATGCCATGATAAGCATTGACCTTCTGCAACTAATGGCCTAATCAAACGCAAAAGTGGCTGCATAATGCAGGGACAACCCTACGCAAGGGCAACCCCAAAAACACCTTTGAATATTAAAATCAGCCACTTATCATAGCCTCTTTGCCGCAAACCATACCACTTTTATTCGTGTTTCTCGAATTTCTGCACTAACTTTGCACATTATATATATAATTGTAAACAACAAGACATGTCATTAAAATGTGGTATAGTAGGGCTGCCCAACGTGGGCAAGTCCACCCTCTTCAATTGCCTTTCAAGTGCTAAGGCACAGGCAGCTAACTTCCCTTTCTGCACCATCGAGCCCAATGTGGGCGTTATTACCGTGCCCGACGAACGCCTAACACGCCTCGCCGAGATTGTACATCCTGGCCGAATAGTGCCCGCAACGTGCGAAATCGTAGACATCGCAGGGCTTGTTAAGGGCGCATCAAAAGGCGAAGGACTGGGAAATAAGTTCCTGGGAAACATCCGCGAGACCGATGCCGTGATACATGTACTGCGTTGTTTCGACGACGAAAACATCACACACGTAGACGGAACCATCGATCCCATACGCGATAAAGAAATAATCGACACCGAATTGCAGCTGAAAGACCTCGAAACCATCGAGGCCCGACTGGGCAAAGACCAAAAAGCGGTGGCCGCAGGAAACAAGGATGCCAAGCTGAATGTTAACGTACTGACGGCCTACAAGGAGGTGTTGGAGAAGGGAATGAACGCCCGCAACGTGACTTTCGAAAGCAAAGAAGAGCAACAAGCCGCACACGACCTGTTCTTACTTACCGCAAAACCGGTGCTGTACGTCTGCAATGTAGACGAGGCCGCGGCCAAAACAGGCAACGATTACAGCCGAAAGGTGGAAGAAGTGGCTAAGGCCGAGGGGGCCGAAGTGCTGGTTATTGCGGGCAAAACAGAAGAAGACATCGCCTCGCTAGAAAGTTACGAAGACAAGCAAATGTTCCTCGAAGAGCTGGGTTTGGAAGAAAGTGGCGTTAATCGACTTATCAAAAAGGCCTACGCCTTGCTCAATTTGCAAACCTTTATCACGGCCGGCGAGATGGAAGTAAAGGCTTGGACCTACCACCGCGGTTGGAAAGCGCCCCAATGTGCAGGCGTTATACATACCGATTTCGAAAAGGGATTTATCCGCGCAGAGGTTATTAAGTACGACGATTACATCGAATATGGTTCGGAATCGGCCGTGCGCGAAGCCGGAAAGCTAGGCATCGAGGGTAAAGACTACGTGGTGCAAGATGGCGACATCATGCATTTTAGGTTCAACGTATAGTTATATTACAGGGCGAAGTGGGCTGCAATCATACTCAATGCACGCCTATCTCTCGCTCCGCACCATCGTGTTTGGCTCGCCAAAGTCCGTTTCGCATTAGGTCGAATGGTGCCTTGTGGGTGCCGATGTGGTGCTAACCAATTTGCACCAACAAGGAAATATTCGCCCCAAAAGCCAGCATACAAACGCGAAAATGGCATAGAACGCGTTGCGCAAACCCCATTGCGCACGCCTAAAATCTAAATAAAGACAAATGTTATCACACCTTAACTACATCCTTTGGAACCCCGATGTAGAGGCTTTTCACCTCTTTGGGTTCTCCGTTCGCTGGTACTCCTTGTGCTGGCTCATTGGTCTTGTGTTGGCCTACTTCATCGTGCAGCGCCTTTACAAGCAGCAAAAGATAAAGGACGAGTACTTTGACCCGCTCTTCCTTTATTGCTTTTTCGGCATACTTTTGGGCGCACGACTAGGTCATTGCCTGTTCTACCAGCCCGAATATTACCTCACCAGCTGGCAACACTTCATCGAAATGATTGTGCCCATCCACTTTTTGCCTGGTGGAGGAGGATGGAAATTCGTGGGCTACGAAGGGCTTGCCTCGCACGGCGGAACCATCGGACTCATCGTTGCCCTTTACCTTTACTACCGCCGAACGCGGCTAAACCTGTGGCAAGTGCTAGATAATATCGCCATTGCCACCCCCATAACGGCTTGCTTTATCCGCTTAGGCAACCTGATGAACTCGGAAATCATCGGCAAAGTAACCGATGTGCCTTGGGCATTTATTTTCGAAAGAGTGGATAAGATGCCGCGCCATCCGGGTCAGTTGTACGAGGCCATCGCCTATTTCGTGTTCTTCTTCGTGGGTCTTTGGCTCTATCGCAAGCATCCGCAGCGTGTGGGTACGGGTTTCTTCTTCGGACTTTGTCTCACGCTCATCTTCACATTCCGATTCTTTATCGAATATACCAAAGACATACAAGTAGACTTCGAAAGCGGAATGCCCCTCAATATGGGGCAGATACTCTCGCTCCCCTTCATCGCCATTGGCATTTATTGCATGCGCAGAAAAGGTAAGGGGCAAGCTGCAAAATAACGAAACCACAGGGCAGAACATGCCCAAACTACGGCAATGGCCAAGGAAAAGACCTGCCGTGGCTCACTCCATAAACCTCAAAAACAACAATGAAACAAACGCTTATCTTAGCTTTTCTTGCCCTCGCATCGGTTGCGCAGGCGCAAATCAGACAGGAACGAAACCTCGACAAGTGGCAATTCTCGCGCGACGGAAAGGATTGGCAGCAGGTAGATGTGCCACATGATTGGGCAATAACTGGGCCTTTCGACCGAAAATGGGACATTCAGCACCTTGCCATCGAGCAAGACGGACAAACCGAGGCCATAGATCATACGGGACGTTCGGGTGCTTTGCCGTGGATAGGTAAAGGCGAGTATCGTACTACATTCAAAATTCCCGCGGGCACAAAGCACACCACGCTCTACTTCGATGGTGCCATGAGCGAACCCATTGTCTATGTCAACGGGCGCGAGGCAGGTCGTTGGATGTATGGCTACAACGCGTTCCGACTAGACATTTCGCCCTACGTGAAGAGTGGCGTAAACGAAGTTCGCGTGCTGCTGAACAACCAAGAGGAAAGCAGCCGTTGGTATCCGGGTGCTGGTCTTTATCGTCCTGTAACGCTCATAACGGCAGGCGATGCCCGTATAGACCCCTGGGCAACCATCTTTAAGACGGTAAATCTTGCAGGAAGTAAGGCACAGGTGTATGTAGAAACGCAGGCCACAACGCCCAAAGGCAAGGCTGGTGCACGCCTTGCAGTGAGATTGCTCGATGCAAACGGCCGTGCTGTGGCGCAGAAAAACCTTACGGCCAACGCCCAAGGCACGGCTGCGGTACAGCTGAATATAGCCAATGCCAAGGCATGGAGCCCCGAACAACCCTATCTCTACACGCTCGAAGTAAGCCTATATCAAGGCAACAAACTGGCCGACCGCCTGCGCCAATGCGTGGGAATACGCACTGTTGCCGTTAGTAAAGAGCATGGTTTCCAGCTAAACGGCCAGTCGCGCAAGTTCAAGGGCGTGTGTTTGCACCACGATTTAGGTCCTTTGGGTGCAGCCGTTAACAAGGCAGCCATCATTCGTCAGATACGTTTGATGAAGGATATGGGCGTAGATGCCATTCGTACCTCCCACAACATGCCGTCGCAAATGCAGATGCAAGTGTGCGACTCGATGGGTATGATGGTGATGGCCGAGAGTTTCGACGCATGGAAAGAACCCAAAGTGAAAAACGGCTACAACCTGTTTTACGACCAATGGTGGCGCAAGGACTTAGAGAACCTTATACGCGGACATCGCAACCACCCTTCTATCGTGATGTGGAGCATCGGTAACGAAATTCCCGAACAATGGAACAAGGAGGGCGCCCAAAGGGCAAAAGACATGACCGACTATTGTCATCGACTGGACAATACACGCCCTGTGACCTGCGGTGGCGACAATCCTAAGGCCAATACCGAGTGCGGATTTTACGCCGCACTAGATGTTCCGGGCTTTAATTATCGCGTAAACCTTTACGATGAACTTATCTCCAAGCAACGCCAAGGCTTTATCCTCGGCTCCGAAACCACCTCAACGGTGAGCAGTCGTGGGGTGTATAAGTTCCCCGTCGACGAGAAAAAGATGGCTACTTATAAGGATGGGCAATGCTCTTCGTACGATGTGGAATGCTGCGGGTGGAGTAATTTGCCCGACGATGACCTGATAGCGCAAGACGATCGCAGCTTTACCATCGGCCAATTTATATGGACGGGCATCGACTATTTGGGCGAACCCACTCCCTATTACTCGTATTGGCCCTCGCGAAGTAGCTATTTTGGCGCGGTTGATTTGGCCGGATTGCCCAAGGATAGGTTCTATTTGTACCGCTCAGTATGGAACGAAAAGCAACCAACCTTGCACCTTTTGCCCCATTGGACGTGGCCAGGACGTGAAGGACAGCAAACACCCGTGTACTGCTATACCAGCTATCCTGAGGCCGAACTCTTTGTTAACGGACAGAGCCAAGGGCGTATCAAGAAAGACAAGGCATCGCGACTAGACCGCTACCGCCTACGTTGGAACAACGTGGTGTACCAACCTGGCGAACTGAAAGTTGTTGCTTACGATGCCAATGGTAAGCCTGCGGCCGAACAAGTGGTGCGTACGGCTGGCGAACCGCATCATTTGGTGGTGCAGGCAGATAAATCTTCGCTTGCTGCCGATGGGCAAGACCTGCTTTATCTCACGGTGTCGATGGTGGATAAGGACGGCAATCTATGTCCCGATGCCGACGACGAACTAACGTTCGACGTTAGCGGAGCAGCCACGTTCAAGGCTGTTTGCAACGGCGATGCCACTTCTCTCGAAATGTTCCACTTGCCCCACATGCGCCTTTTCCATGGCCAGCTGGTTGTTACGGTGCAAAGCAATAAGGCTAAGGGCAAGGTAAAGATGGATGTAAAGGCACCTGCCCGCAACATCTCTACCATCTGGCAGAACTAAGAGGGCAGGGTATAGCCCAGTTTACAAACGGCTACACACATCGGTTAGTGTTATTGGGTGTGTGGGTGCTTATTGGTTTTCCTAGCGTTCCTAGGTTTATTTAACGCCCATTGTTCCACAGCTTTTAGATAGGCTAACCAGCTAACAAACAAAACGGCAAGTGCTTGGTGAACATCCACCAGTCGCTTGCCGTTGTTGTTTATCCCCAATCGGTTCGTTAGAAAAATCCGCTTTCATTTTGCCAAAGGAAACACAGAACGCGTGCAAAGAGTTAACTTGCTGGTCGTATTTCAAACATCAGCGGAAGATATTCCTAACACTTTGCTTTTGAAAATCCGTAATGACCAGTTTTAGTTTATGCCTCATTCAGGCCGCTAAACCCTGCTTGCCAACCACGTTCCGCAATGAAGAGCCACGAAACCAAGGACAACACTTGCACCCAAATAGCCTGCTGCCATAAGGGTTTGGTTGGTATGCGTCATCCCCGAAGTTTCGTTTACCAGCGAACTAAGCGTTGTTAGTCCGCCGCAAAAGCCCACACAAACCAACAGTCTAAACCCTTCGCCACCGCCAAACCACCGTTGCAGCAGCGTTCCCACAAAGCCGATGACAAGGCATCCCAATATGTTGGCCGCCAAAGTGCCGAGGGGTAGTCCGCCGTTTTGTGTTGCTGGCCACAGCCACGACAGCGCGTAACGAAGTGCGCTACCCGCTGCGCCGCCCACGGCCACCAATATGATGTTGCGTATCATAAGTGTTATTGTTTAATGTTATCTGAGTTTTTCAGTTGTTTATTTTGTTTCTTTACCATCCTGCAAACCTTTCCAGGCGATACACTTGTGCCTAATAAGCCCGATACCTTGTGCGATAAGCCTATCAATTCAGTGGTCCGTCAGCCCACCAACACCGCTCTTTTTTATGCTCAACGCCCCCTTCTTGGTCTCCTTATTATATATATGGTGCATTTATTCGCAAGGCATCAAGTTGCAAGCCTTTGCACCGTTAGCAATGTTTGTTGCCGCGTATGGCTCTGTCCACGCACTAATCTCTACCGGAATTGCATAAGCATTCCCTGTATAACACATTCATTAGCCAGTTTTCCACCTCATTATGCCGTCACAAAGTTAAGCATTTATTGTTTTCAAAGCCCACATTTGGCATTGAAAACTTGGTGAAAAACGGGAATACAAACCTCTTGAAACTCTCTTAAATTCTTCTTTTACGGACAGGTAAGGGTGCGAAACCAGTTTTTGATTTGCCACTAAAACAGCAAGTCATATCACTCCCCTCTCCCCTTGGAGAGGGGTTGGGGGTGAGGCCTTTAAAAAAAGAGTGTCGCAAAGCGCGACACTCTTTTTTCACTTAATTCGAAAACGAGCTGATGAGTGGGCTTTTGTTTAGCCCCTCATACTATTGTTGCGACTTGAATGCCGCATATATCTTATCAGCGATGCTTTGCATTTGCTCAGCAGGAAGTTTCAGTTTCTCTCGTTTAAAGTCGGCATCAGCCTCCGATTTCAGGGGTAGCAGATGAATATGTGCATGAGGAACCTCCAAGCCCAGCACCACCTGTGCCACCTTAACGCAGGGGCAGGCCGTTTTCACGGCGTGTGCAACGCGTTTGGCAAACAGCTGGAAGTCGGCCAATTCGTCGTCGTCCATATCGAAGATGTAGTCCACTTCCCTGCGTGGAATAACCAAAGTATGGCCTTCCATCAGCGGGTTGATGTCGAGGAATGCGTAGAACTGTTCGTTTTCCGCGCACTTATAGCTAGGAATTTCGCCTGCTGCGATTTTGCTGAATATATCCATAATGTTAGTTGCGTTTAGGTTATGGGCATTTGTGTGGCTGCCAGATGCAGCAGCTTTAAATCGTAATCTTGTCTATTCTCAATTTGATGGTGCCGCGTGGGATGGTAATTTCCACCTCGTCGCCCTCCTTTTTGTTGAGCAAACCCTGTGCGATGGGCGTTGTGATAGCTATTTTGCCCTCTTTCAGGTTCGCTTCGCTTTCGCTCACAATGGTGTACGTCATCTTTGCTTTCGTTGTGAGATTAGTCATCTGCACCTTCGAAAGAATCTGCACGGCATCACTGCTAAGTCTAGATGTATCAACGATTTTCGCCTCGTTGATGGCCACCTTGAGCTTGTTTATCTTGTCTTCAAGGTGAGCCTGAGCCTCCTTAGCCGCGTCGTACTCCGAATTTTCACTCAAGTCGCCCTTATCTCTGGCCTCGGCAATGGCAGCCGATGCCTTGGGGCGTTCAATGGATTCGAGCCGTCTAAGCTCTGCCACGAGTTTCTCGTAGCCTTCTTGTGACATGTAAGCCATATTCTTTTTAACCTTAAATTATGTTGGTGTTAGTTTTTCCGATGACAAATAACTACAAATTCCGACAGCCTCATGTTGTCGGAATCATTGATGTTCGTGTTCAACACACCTTCCTGCCAAGCAACGTTTTAGGTTCGCTTTACGTTGCATTTATGGCTTAAAGAAAAAGTCTCATTATTTCTTTGTGTGGATATGGATGCTGCAAAGTTAGGCAATTTTATGCAAAGGGACAAGCCTTGTGTGTAAAAAATGTTTAATTTCAGCGTGTTTTATGTTACGTTTTACCGTTGGCAAGCTGTTTGTTTGCATAGAAGGCTGCATGTCTTCCGCTCTCGTTTGGGTGCTGTCTAAGAGGCTGGTTAGATGGAAAGCTTGTGGCCTTAGCTTTCTAATACGGATGCCATACAAGCTATATTCAGTGTTGGTTAGGTGGAATTTTTGTGGCCTTGGCGTTCTAATGCGGATGCCATATAAGCCACATCCAGGGTTGGTTGGATGGGATTTTTGGGGATTTAGCGTTCTAATGCGGATGGTATATATGCCGCATCCAGGGTTGGTTGGATGTTTTTTTTGTGGCCTTAGCGTTCTAATGCGGATGCCATATAAGCGACATCTAGGGTTGCTTAGATGGAATTTTTGTGGCCTTAGCGTTCTAATGCGGATGGCATATAAGCTGCATCCAGGGTTGGTTGGATGGAATTTTTGTGGCCTTGGCGTTCTAATGCGGGTGGTATATAAGCCACATCCAGGGTTGGTTGGATGGAGTTTTTGGGGTCTTGGATTTGGTTCGGTGTGAACAAGCAGCCGCATAACGCTCTAAATTGGGCATAAAGAGCCGTCTCCTAATCTTTTTCAGCCGCCTCATTTCTGTTAAATATGTTTCCTTTGTTTTACAAAATGCGTTTTATTTGCCACTCATTCTAGCGAGAAATGGGGCTTAAAAGCATGCAATTAACCGCATTTTTCCGTTTTGTGGGTTCCTATTTTAGTCCATTTTTAAGAAATCCGCCTGCATTTTGCACCACTTTGCCTTTCTATTTGGTCGCCAGCTCGCAATTTTTTCAAGTCCAATTACCTGCATTTTACCCCCAAAACTCCACTTTTTAACCACTATTTTGTTCTTTTTAGGCATGTGTTTCATGGTTCTAATAGATTATATTTATACAATTACGACGCATTTTTATGCTTATCGCCCCACATCTAGCGGCAAAAATCACTGCATTTAGCATCATTTTGACTTGCATTTAGCACCAAAACGCACTGCATTTAGCACCAAAACGCATTGCATTTAGCACCAAAACGCATTGCATTTAGCACCAAAACGCAGGTCATTTTGCACCAAAACGCACCACATTTAGCGGCAAATAGCTCCCAAAGTGGTGTAAATGATGCTTTGTTTAAATAAATATTCATTTTGCCTGCATGAACAACTAGCTCCTTTTAGCCTTAAAACAAACCTCCGCGAGAATCGAATTTTTGCGGCAAGGTGAGCAGTTGGTGGATAAAAATGGCACTCTTCGTGTTAAAAATATTGCTGAAAAGTGGACAAAGGAGTAGTTGACGAGATGCCAAGTTAACAAGAAGGCGAGGTGATTGGGAAGTGGACGAGTGGTTAGGGAGTTGACGAGTTGACAAATAACAAGCGTGCAATAAACAAAGCATTTCACTCCCCTCTCCCCTTGGAGAGGGGTTGTGGGGAGGCTGGTAGTGGCTGGGGTGAGGCTAGTGGATAACAAGTCAACCAGTAACAAGCGTGCAATAAGCAAAGCATATCACTCCCCTCTCCCCTTGGAGAGGGGCTGAGGGTGAGGCCGGTAGGGGCTGGAATGTGCCCAATCGTGTGTGCCCAGTTAGGCTAAATACCCCCAAAACAAGCCTTAAACTCCAATTATTAACCATGAAACAAATAATCTTTGTAATTTTCTTTTACAATTTAATTGTTTTTCATTACCTTTGTACACCTATTCAGAATACCACATGAAGAAGCTTTATTTACTTATTGCCGCCATGATGGTGGCCACGTTCGCATGCGCGCAGACGCGTTTGCCGAACATCACACTAAAAGACGTATCGGGTAACGACGTGCGACTAGACACGCTCAGCAACAACGGAAAGCCCATCGTGGTGGCCTTTTTCGCAACTTGGTGCAAGCCATGTAACCGCGAATTGAATGCCATCGACGAGGTGTATAGCGACTGGCAACAGGAAACAGGCGTGAAAATTGTGGCCGTAAGCATCGACCAGGCGCAGAACATCAATAAGGTGAAACCGCTCGTAGACGAAAACGGGTGGACTTACCAAGTGTTGCTCGACCCTAACGGAGAACTGAAACGCGCTATGGGGGTGCAGATGATACCCTATACGCTGCTGCTTGACGGTAAGGGAGACATCGTATATAAGCATAACGGATATGCCGATGGGGCAGAAACAGAACTGTACCAGAAGGTGAAAGACTGCTTGTAACGAAAGATTTTGATGCATTCTCTTGGGCATCCAACGGTGTTGTTGGGTGCTGTCGAGGGCGAAATACGCTACCCACCTGCGGTGTTGGGAGCCTGGGAACTGTGTGCTTACGCCCAACCGCTAACAGCATGATGATGATAAAAACGCGGTGAGCGAAACCTTGGAGCAGTGTGCTTACACCCAACCGCTAATAACAATAGTGGGTAAACGCGCGGTGAGCGAAACCTTGGAGCCGTGTGCTTACGCCCAAACGCTAACAGCAATAGCGGATAAATACGCGGTGAGCGGAATCTTGGAGCTGTGTGCTTACGCCCAACCGCTAATAACAATGGTGGATAAACGCGCGGTGAACGAAACCTTGTAGCTGTGTTTTTACGCCCAACCGCTAGCAACAATAGCGGATAAATACGTGGTGTGGGAGTGCCTTGGTGTCGCGTTTCCGCGCCGTAAAAAAGCCAAACCCGTTGGCCCACTATGAGCGAACAAATACACCAACAAGAACATTGCGAATAACCATTTTTAATACGCATACGCCAAAATATATGCTTTTGAACAACATGTTTAGAAACCCTTTGCCCAACAAACAGCTGCTGTTGCAACCCCGACAACCTAAGTGGATGGGGCTGCCGCTGCAACAAATGCTGGGCATAAGGAAGAAATTTTCGGAGCCAAGCGCGGTTGCGAAGAGCCACAGGGCCAACTGGAAACCCTGGGGAACAGCACTTGCCATTGCCATATATTGTGCAATGGCCATGCCCGTAGGGGCACAAGACCAGCCGAAAAAGGGCTTAACCCTGCGCGGCTCGATACAAACAGACATGCTTGTGCCCGAAAATGACAAGCAAGCAGGGATAACAAAGGATAACGGAGACTTTCTTAGCAACACTTATGTGGAGCTGGATGCCTCGCTAAAAAACTTCGATGCGGGTGTTCGTTTGGAACACATGCAATATCCCTTGCCTGGTTTCGAACCCGATTTTAAGGGGTGGGGCGTGCCGTATTATTACTTAAAGTGGCAAACACAGCATGTGGAACTAACGGCAGGAACGTTTTATGAACAGTTCGGGTCGGGCTTTGTGCTGCGCACTTACGAAGAACGGAGCCTCGGAATAGATAATTCTTTGCTTGGCGGACGATTGAAGGCTAACCCGCTACCCGGCGTTTACGTTAAGGCCTTGGCCGGAAAACAACGCCGATATTGGGAACATAACCCTGGCTGGGTGGGCGGTGGAGACCTGGAATTGAACATCGAACAATGGTTTCCAGGCATGAAAGCGCACGACCACCACTTGATGTTGGGCGCATCGGTGGTGAATAAAAACGAACCCGACGAGGTGATTATGGCCGACGCCACCCATCGTTTACGCCTTCCGCGCAACGTGATGGCCTACGATATTCGCGCCCGTTGGCAGCATGGAGCCTATAACGTGTTGGCCGAATATGCCCGAAAAGGACAAGACCCAACGGCAGATAACGGCTATATCTATCGTCATGGTTACGTGGCCATGCTGTCGGGGTCGTATTCAAAACGGGGACTTAGCATGCTGTTGCAGGCCAAACGCAGTGTGAACATGGGCTTTCGCTCGCGCCGAAGTATGGTGGGCATATCGTCGTATGTAAACCATCTGCCTGCTTTCACCCTCGAACATACCTACGCTTTGCCGGGAACTTTCCCCTATGCCACGCAACCTGAGGGCGAATGGGCCTATCAAGCCTCATTAGGCTACAAGCTGAAAAAGGGAACAGCCTTGGGCGGACGCTATGGTACGGCACTGAAATTGAACTTCTCGCACGTGCATGGCATTGCCAAAAATCATCATGGCGGGAGGGGTACAGACGGCTATGGCTCGCCTTTTTGGGCCTGGGGAGATGCCACTTACTACCAAGACTTGAACGTACAAGTGGAGAAACGATGGAACCCGGCATTGAAAACCACGCTGATGTACATGAACCAACGCTACAACAAAACGGTTGTTGAAGGCGAGGGGGGTATGATTAACGCTAATATCTTTGTGGCAGACGTGAAGTGGAAGATGTCGCCACGCACCACATTGCGCACCGAGGCGCAGTACATGCAATCGAGAGATGGCAACGGCGACTGGCTTTTTGGCTTAGCAGAGCTTTCGTTGGCACCCTCGTGGATGTTTACCGTGAGCGACCAATACAACGCCGGCTCTACCCATATTCACTATTATCAGGCGCTAGTTACGTTTGTTCGTGGTGCGCATAGGTTGCAAGTGGGTTACGGACGCACCAACGACGGGTATAATTGCAGTGGTGGTGTGTGTCGATACATGCCTCCAACCAAGGGCGCAACGTTGTCTTACAGTTATAATTTCTAGCGTGTGAGAGCATTAGAGTCGCCTTTTTTCAAATTCATATAGACATATACGAAAGGGTAGGCAGGCGATATTGTCATCCCTGACAAACCTTTCTGGCGAAATAAACAAGGCCATTTACTCCCCTCTTTCCTCGGAGAGGGGCTGGGGGTGAGGCCGACAACAATAAACAATATGCACATAAAACCATTACACATACTGCTTGCCGCCCTTTTATTAGGTGCATGCAACGACATTGCACCAAGCGACAGGCTTATCGAAGTGCCTGCAACAACGGCCAAACGCAAGGTGCTTGTTGAAGAATTTACGGGTCAGCGTTGTCTTAACTGTCCTGCGGCGGCCGAAGAATTGTCGCGGTTGCAGGCCCAATATGGTGCAGACACGCTCGTAGTTGTGGCCATTCATGGCGGCAGGTTGGCCATTATGCCTAAGGAAGGGCTTGTAGGTTTGGCCACACCGCTGGGCAATAGCTATGCCGAACATTGGGGATATGCCAACTCTGTGCCTAAGGTGTTGGTGAATAGGCAACGCGCCGGTTCGGTAAAAGAGGGGTGGGCGGCAAAGATTATCGCTGCGTTTGAAACCAAATCGCCGCTGAATCTGAAACTATCCACCACATATAATGCCGCAAATCGCGAGCTGCAAGTAAGCACTTCGGCGCAAACCTTGGCAGAAGGCGTAGAAGGAAAGCTGCAATTGTGGTTGGTTGAAGATGGAATTGTGGCCTTGCAGCAGTTCCCCGACGATGTTTTAAAGCGCGATTACGTACATAATCATGTGCTTCGTGCCACGATTAACGGTGATTGGGGCGAGCCAATAAGCTTGCCAGGCAATGCAGAAAAGACATTAACCCATAAGCTAACCCTGCCAGAAGGCATCAAAGCAGACAACGCTTGGGTTGTAGCTTTCGTGTATAATGATGCAGGAGTGGTGCAAGTGGAAAGGAGAAAGGTTGGTATTTAAGGCCTTGAGTTGTTAAAGGCATCAGTTTATGGGCTGATAAGTTGGTTGGTTAATAAGTCTGCTTGTTTAATGCGCCCCTGCTTGTAAGGCTTGATTTGCCTCTGCTTGTTTCTGCAAACAACCTGTTAACTCACAGACTTGTAAACTTACAAACTCACAAATTCACGAACGCATTGTCTTATATACGCATCAACTTACAAGCTTACAAGTTCCCTCCAACTCATCAACTCGCGAACTCATCAACTTAAAAGCTCACGAGCTCACGAACTTACAAGCTCCCCAACACATTAACTTATACACTCATCGGCTTACAAACTTATAAACCCATAAACATATATAATCACAAATAAATCTATTTAACATGAAGAGATTATTACTTCTTAGCGTATTATTTTGCCTTGCATCAGTAATGACGATGCAGGCAGCAAATCGTGAAATGGTATTTGTTGATGCCAAAGGAAAAGTATTGGCAGATAAGGCCACATTATCGTTAACCAAGGTAGAAGATGTTGCTGACAGACCGCAAATTAAGTCGGGATTGTCCATTCGTAACATCTCGGGAAAGGAGTTTAACGTTATGCTTGTCTACGAAATTGTAGAAATCAGCGGACAAGGAGCCGATTTGGAGGTGTGTTTCCCTTCAAATTGCAACACATGGGACAAGAAAGGCAAGTACTATACGTCCTCACGAAAGGTTAGTTCTAAGGCGCAAAACATCTCCATTGGCACGGACTTTAATCTTGCTGGCAAAGCAAACTGCACCGCCATATTGAAACTTTACACCACAAAAAGCACCGAAGATGTAGAAAATGCCGTGCCCGAACAACTGCTAGCTACGGTTACATTGAAGTTTAATGGCAATGCAACGGGCATAGAAAGCGTGCAACGCACGGCACAGCATGCAGACAACGAAGTGTGGACTGTTAATGGCGTGCTCGTTGGGCACAACATTTCTGATGTCAATAGCTTACCCAAAGGACTGTACTTAGTACGTGAAAACGGTAAGGCAACAAAGGTTGTGGTGGGAAAATAGACCAAAGTAAACGCCATTTTCATCCCCTCCTAGGGAGAAAAGCTCCGACTTCTGCCCACTATGAGGGCGTGAGGTGAGTGCAATGTAGGGGGTGAAGTGAGCCATTAGCCCCATTGCTTTGTGGCAACTTTAATGGAATGGAACATCATAAACAAGGCATCCCATTCCCCAACCCCTTTGGAAAGGGGGCAGGGGAAAGCCTAATAAAAACAAATAGTAAATGAAAAAACCACTACTTTCGCGCCTTTGCGCACTCGCATTCATGTTCTGCGCCTGCGCAACTGCCTTTGCCGGGTTTGGCGAGAACAACTTAGCGCCCATTGCTGCGCCGCGCTTATTCGTTGCAAAGGGTGCAACTGATGCCAAGGGAACATTCTCTTGCGTTAACTATGGCAGCAACCCCGTCACCTCTTACCGCTACACCGCCACCGTGAATGGTCAGGTTGTGGAAGAAAAAGAGGTGAAATTAACCGAACCAATCAACGTAAACGACTTCGGAAAACTCTTGGTTAAGGTGCCAACATTCAACCAGCTGGGCGACCATCAGTTGGTTTGTAACATCACGCATGTTAATGGTAAGCCCAACACAACGACCTTTTCGTCGTCTACACTCGACATAACGGTGGTCACCAAGGTGCCAACATGTCGCGTAGTGTTCGAAGATTACACCGCCATGTGGTGCCGATATTGTCCTCGCGCAACGGCCATCATGGAGTATTTGACTAAGAAACACCCCGACGACTTTATCGGAATAGCCGTTCATCAGGGCGACAAGATAGCTATCGCAGACTACAAACGCCCTCAAGTAGACAAATTTGGCCTTCCTTATGTGTGGGCCTCGCGTAGAGCCAAAGTGTCTGGTTATACCGGCGAAGACCTTTATCGGGAGGCCAAAGCGCGCGGAGCGGTGATGGATATCGACGTAAAAGCAGAATGGAATGCAAGCGGTAACGCCATCAACGTGCAGTCTACCACTACTTTCCGCACCAATATGTCTAACGCCAACTATGCACTGGCCTACGTGGTTGTAGAAGATGGCATGCACAACGCAAGCTGGTATCAAGCAAATTCTTATGATGGGCTTACCGGTTTGTTGGCAGAAAACGAAGAAATGGACGTTTTTGTTAAAGGAGGTAGAGTTGTTTATGGCCTTAAATACAACCATGTGGCTCGCGCTTTCTTAGGCATTGACAGCGGAATGGAGGGCTCGTTGCCCAAGAATGTGGTGGCCGACAGGGGCATTAAGCATCAGGCAATGTTCGAAGGAGTGGGCATGAACTGGACTCCACAGAACAAAAAGAACCTGCGTGTTGTGGTGATGGTTCTCGATAATTCCACGAACAGCATTGTTAACGGTGCCCATTGCCCAATTAAACCATACAATACAACGGGTGTCGCAACAACCAAAAACACCGACCAACGCGTAGAAGTGGCGCGCTTTAACCTCAAAGGTCAACGCCTTTCTGCACCTGAAAAGGGTATAAACATCGTGAAGTATAGCGATGGAACTGTTGAGAAGGTGAATGAAAGGTGAAAGAAAGGCATCTTAAAGGTGAAAAAGTGAAAAGGTGAAAAGGTGAAAAGATGGCTCACGCCCTTCAAAGGTGAAAGAGTGAAAAGGTGAAAAGATGGCTCACGCCCTTCAAAGGTGAAAGGGTGAAAAGGTGAAAAGATGGCTCACGCCCTTTCAATTTTAAACGCCTTTTCTCCCATAAAGAATGTACAAGTTGATGGGCGTGAGCCATTTTTTCACTCTTTCAACTTTTCACCTTTTCACTTTTAAGCCCCTCTATCGTATTCATTTTTAAACTGAAATAGCATGAAAAAACAACACTTTTTGCGCCTTTATGCGCTCATGGCCTTGCTTTGCATGCAGGCCTATATCCTTTTTGCAGCCGACGTATATAGTCTATCTGTGGACAAACCCGCACGGATGTACGTAAAGACAGGTGCTTCGGGGCATAAGAACACGTTCATTATGCACAATTACGGCAACATCGTACAAAAGAACTTCCACTATAAGGCCACCATAAACGGCAAGGTTGTGGAAGAAAAAACCGTGACATTTGCTACACCTTTGAAGACCAGCCAAATGGCAAGTCTAACCATCAGCATCCCGCCACAAAGCAAAGCGGGCGATTACGAGTTGGTTTTAGACGTTACACAGATTAATGGTAAGCCCAATGGAAGTCCTGGAAAGATAGCCAAACTGCCCATCACTGCCATTAATAAGCTGCCCACATGTCGCGTGGTGTTTGAAGACTACACCGCCAATTGGTGCCCTTGGTGCCCTTCTGGCATTGCCGTCATGAGGCAAATGGCCAAGAAACACCCCAGCGACTTCATCGGAATTGTGGCACATGATGGTGATGTGATGGGCATAAAAGGTTATAATGTGCCCGCAACTCCCCACACAGGACTGCCCACCGTATGGGCATCGCGTGCAAATAAGGTAGAGGGATTTACCGGCGAGCTGTATTATCAGATGACCAAACAGCGTGGAGCGATGATGGATGTCGACGTGAAAGCCCAGTGGAATAGGCAAGGTAAGAGCATTGACGTACAATCTACCACCACATTTCGGGCCACAACCAACAACGCCCGCTATGCTTTGGCCTACGTGTTGATAGAAAACCGAATACAAAGAAACGACTGGGCGCAAAGAAATGGATACAGCGGAAGTACCAGTTATCTAGGTCTTAACCCCGAATTGGATTACTTTATCAAGTCATCTGACCCCATTAAGAACTTTGTTTTCGAAGATGTGGCTCGCTCTCACATAGGCATTGCCAACGGATTAGACGGCTCTTTGCCCCAAAGCGTTGTGGCCGATAGGCCCATTGTTCATAAATCTGCGTTGAATGGCATTGGCGATTGGGTGACGGTATTTAATAAAAACAACTTGACCGTAGTGGTTTTGGTTATCGACAACACCACACATAGCATCGTTAACGCCGCCCGTTGTGTTGTGAAACCCTACACTGCCACAGACATCGAAACCCCCAAAGCCACGGTAGAACGCGTGGAAGTGGCGCGCTTTAACCTCACTGGCCGACGCCTATCAGCCCCCGAACCTGGCGTAAACATCATTAAGTACAGCGACGGAAGTGTTGAGAAGGTGTTTGTTAGATGAAGTTGCGTTAGGGCTGAAGGCCAATAACGCCATGCGTGTTAAGCCCATTGTCGCACCATTTTTAGGCACAGATGCCTGGCCAATCTAGCAGTTTTACGCTGTTTGCAGGAGACAAATACACCCCTCTACCCTTCTCCTAGTGGGGAGGGGTAGGGACGTTTTGTAAGTATTTTGGCAGATTTTTTAACACAAAAAGTGCCCTTTTTATCCACCAACTACCCGCTTGGCCGCAAAAAATCGATTCTCGCGAAGGTTTGTTTTGATGCAAAAAGCGGTAGCAAATGAACGTTGACAAAATGAATATTTATTTGAAGAAACTGCCATTTGCGCTGTTTTAGGAGCCATTTACTGCTAAATATAGTGCAATATGCACCAAAACGTAGTGCGTTTTGGTGCAAAATACACTGCGTTTTGGTGCAAAATACAATGCGTTTTGGTGCAAAACGCAAGGTAAAATGGTGCTAAATGCAGTGCGATTTGCCGCTAAACGCAGGTCGAAAGGCATAAATATCCACGCTAATTGTATAAATAAAACCTTCTCGAACCATGAAAAACATGGCAAAAAAGGGCAAAATGACCCTTAAAAAGTGGGTTTTTAGGGTCTAAAAGTGGGTAATTGGGGGCGAAAAAATTGCGAGTTGGCGACCAAATAGAAAGGCTAAATGGTGCAAAATGCAGGCAATATGCGCAAAACATGACAAAGACGGCGACCGAAATAGTGGCAAAATGGCCGCAAAATGTCCAATTTTATGCCGTATTCTCGCTAGAATGAGGTTGAGAATAGTGTGTGTTTTGTAAAGTATAAACAATATTTTAACTTTATGTGTGCATGTGTTGTTTGGTAGTTCAGTGCCAGGGCCTGTCGGCTTGTTTGTTTTTCGTTTCCTGCGTTCGTGGGTTGTAGTTGCATGTGCATGGGGAAACAGCTTTCAGTTTGCAGCAACGATAAGAAACTATTCAACAGCGCTTGCGCCACAAAATATGGCTACAGCCCTGCTACTTATAGCCTTCAGTGGAGCTTGTGCCGCCAAGCAGTGGGTATTTTGCCGCCAAGCAGCGGTTAAGAATGGCCTGTTGGTCTTTGCGGAACTATGCCATTCGCAACATAGTTGCGGCCTTTTCTCTGTTGCAAGCATGCAATAAGCGTGTGGGCAGCGGGCACACTTAGATTGCCTTTACCAGTAAGTGGCGTTGTGTTCCACTTGAAAAACAAACATTATTTTTTACACTTTTCTACACCAACTTATCGATTTTTTGTATAACTTTGCTACGTATTACACCTTATTATATAACTAAACCCATTTTAAGCTTATGTACGACGAAATAGGACTGTTCATTTTCCCGCTGATATTCGGCTTTGTTGCTGTGGTAATAGCTGTGCGGCTGAGCGTGAACAGCAAATTCGAAGAGCTGTTCTTTCAGTTCAAAGTGATGCAAAAACGGCTTGAAAGCACAACCGAATCACTCAATAACCTTCAAGAAGAGATTGAAAAAAGATTGCCACAAGGCGTTGCTACGAATGCAGGCAACCATGCAGAAGAACAAAAAGATGCCATTGAAACGCCACCACAAGCGGCAGGCAACGGTCCTTGGGCTACGCATACAGACCTACCAACAGGCGAAGACACGCACCAAGAAAGCGTGGAAGAGCCAGTCGCAGAGGTTACAACGCTGAGCGAACAGCAGCGTGTGGGTGCCCCAGTTGCCACTGTTGAAGTGCCTGTTCAGGGCGTGAATGTGCTTGCGAACGCGCCCGAAGGAGGGCCACAGCCGACAGAAGGCGAACTGCAAGGCACAGACAGCAACCTACATCAGGCAGAAACGCCGACCACTTGCGAAGTTGAAACATCGCAAGCTGGTGCAGAACTGCAAGACAACGATGCCGAACAGCAAGACGGCGACAACGAAACGCAGGGTGTTGACAACGAACAGCAAGCCGACAACACCGAAGAACAACGCGAAAACGCAGCCCAAGAGCAGCCGCAACTGCATGTACCGGTGGCTGCCTTTGTGCAAGACGAAACCGAGCAAGAAAGGGTTGAGCAAGCGCAAGAAGAGCCTGTTTTGACTGGTAGAGCCTATTTGGAGGCAAAGTATAAGCATGCTGCAACCAAAGGCAAGGCTGTAAACGGCTCCGCAATGGGTGCAGACAACGAAGACGGAGGTTTCAACTACGAGAAGTTTATCGGCGAAAACCTCTTCGGTAAGATAGGTATCTTGGTATTTGTGCTGGGTATTGCCTTCTTTGTTAAATACGCCATCGACCAGAATTGGATAGGCCACACCATGCGCACAGCCCTTGGCTTTGGCGTAGGTACATTGCTTTTGGGTTTGGCTTGGAGGCTGGGCAAGCACTATCGTGCGTTCAGTTCGCTGTTGGCCGGCGGCGGATGTGCCGTGTATTACGTCACCACGGCCATCGCTTTCCATTATTATCAGCTCTTCTCACAGTCGGTTGCCTTTGGCATCATGGTGGTTGTAACGTTGTTTATGGCTTGGACGGCTCGGCATTACGAACGTCGCGAATTGGCCATGACGGCCATCGTGGGCGGTTTCCTCGCGCCATTCCTCACTGCAACAGGTACGCCCAACTTCCTTTTCTTGTACGTATATATGGTTATTTTAGGTCTGGGCAGCCTCTATCTTTCGTGGGGAACGCGTTGGAACGAATTGCCTTTGATCAGCACCGCAGCCACGTATTTGGCCTTATTGTTAATCGGTAAAGACCATGTTGAACTGTCTTGGGGCATTCATATCTTGTTCTATGGCCTATTTTGGGCCATCTCTACGGCAAGCTGCTTTACGCTTTTGCGGCGCGGGATGGTACCTTTATTTACGGGTTTCCACATCGCTACGATGATATTGAGCAGCATGTTCACCATCTTTCTTGTGGCAGTGCAGGGCGACGACGAATATTATGAAAATGGTTTCACCGCCCTTACGATGGGTGCGGCCTACATCGGTTTGCATCTTTGGCTAAGATATAAGGAGCGGACCAAGGATGCAACGCAGGCCATATTGCTGGCCTTGGGCTTGGTTTACGTTTCTGTTTCGTTGCCTTTGTTCTTCTCTGGTGCGGTGCTCACCGTTTGTTTCTCGGCCGAAATGGTGCTGTTGCTTTGGCTTTATTGCCGACTCAATGTGGGTGTTTACGGCATTGCATCGGGGGCTGTGATGGTTGTTTCGATACTTGGCGAATTAAGTCAGTTGCTCCTTGCCAATGCTCCAGAGGTGAGCACGCCCGTGTTCAACTCCAATTTCATGTCTACCATCTTCCGCGGTCTTTGTTTCTTGGCCTTCGCCCGCATCATGGACCGCAACAAAGAGAAGCTTGAAGCTTACTATGTGCCTTTAAACCACATTATCTATGGAGCGGGTATTATTACCATTTACGCCTGTCTCAGCATGGAAATGGACTTGTTCATCCCTTCGCCCACCTACAATGCGGTAGTTACCTTGTTGCGCATAGGCACGTTGTTTGCCATTGCCGTGGGGTTCGGTCGCCGTTATCCGGCCGGCAAGTATGGTTGGTTGTACGCCGTTTACATGTTCGTGGCCATGTTCCTTATTGCAGGCGACGTGTTCTACTACGGCGAATATACCACGCCCATGGCGGCCATAGGTGTGCAATGGCTGGGCATTGCTTGTGGCATAGGGCTTTTTGTGCATGCGAGCAGAAACTATTACAAGCAGGCAGAACGGTCGACAAAGCTTTTCACGGTGTTTCTTAACGTGTCGGCTACCTTGTTGTGGGTGAGCATGGTGCGCGCCTTGCTGATGCAGATGGGTGTGGAACAGTTCAGCGCACCTCTGTCTCTGTCGCTCGCGGCCGTGGGAACGTTGCAAATGGCCTTGGGTATGCGCCTGCCAAACAAAACGATGCGCTTGCTGAGCATCGCCACTTTTGGTTTTATCATTGCGAAGTTGGCCCTTTACGACGTATGGCGTATGCCTGCCGTTGGCCGCATTGTGGTGTTCATTATCCTTGGCGCGCTGTTGCTCACGCTGTCGTTTATGTATCAGAAACTGAAAGATACGCTGAACCTTGGCGGCGATGACGAGGAGCGGAACGCCCTTGACGAGGGGACTTCCAGCGCGCCAGACAACGCGGAAGACGGCAACGAATAGAGCGAACCTATTGCACGATAGATATTATCTGTTTGCGGCAGCCGGCATTGTTGGTAACTTTGCACTCGTAAATAAATAACGAACAAATGTTTTTAACCAACTTATTTTTAGCAATTATGAACATAACAATGCCAACTCTACCATACGCAGCCAATGCGTTGGAGCCTGTTATCAGTGAACAAACGATAAATTTCCATTACGGAAAGCACCTTCAGAACTACGTTAACACCCTGAACACGCTTATCCAAGGCACGGAGTTCGAGGGTAAGAGCGTTGAAGAAATCGTGAAGACTGCTCCCGACGGGCCTATCTTCAACAACGCAGGGCAGACGCTTAACCACACCTATTACTTCTTGCAGTTTAAGTCGCCCGTTAAGGGTAACGAGCCTACGGGCAAGATTGCAGAGGCTTTGGTGCGCGACTTTGGTAGCGTTGAGAATTTCAAGAAAGAGTTTACGCAAGCAGCCGCAACGCTCTTTGGGTCGGGCTGGGCATGGCTTTCGCAAGATAAAAACGGCAAATTGGTTATCACCAAGGAGGCAAACGCCGGCAATCCCCTACGCCAAGGCAACAACCCATTGTTGGGCATAGACGTTTGGGAGCATGCTTACTACTTGGATTACCAAAACCGCCGTGTGGACCATTTGGCCGCTCTTTGGGACATCATCGACTGGAAAGTTGTTGAAGGTCTTTTGAAGTAAGCCCTTTCATTCCACACATTGAACGTGCAATAGATTTCCAAAACAACAGTTAAAACAAAATCATAGAACGCTTGTCGGCCGTGGTTGGGGCGCATCCTTTAACAAGAACGCGCCACCAACGCCACCGACGACAAAAATAATTAATACAAATTATGCAATCAATCATCAATTCATTGCTGCCCGAATTTAAGGTGCAAGCTTATCAAAATGGCGAGTTCAAAACCGTATCTAGCGAAGACGTAAAGGGCAAATGGGCCGTTTTCTTCTTCTATCCAGCAGACTTTACCTTCGTTTGCCCCACCGAGTTGGTAGACTTGGCAGAGAAGTACGAAGAGCTGAAGAAGATGGGCGTTGAGGTTTACTCGGTTAGCTGTGACACGCACTTCGTTCATAAGGCTTGGCACGATGCCTCTGACAGCATCAAGAAGATTAACTACACCATGTTGGCCGACCCACTCGGCGTGCTGGCTAAGGGCTTTGGCGTATTCATCGAAGAAGAAGGCATGGCTTATCGCGGTACGTTCGTGGTTGACCCCGAAGGCAAAATCAAGATCGCCGAAATTCAAGATAACAGCGTAGGCCGTAACGCCGAAGAGCTGGTTCGTAAGGTTGCTGCTGCTCAGTTCGTGGCATCTCACCCCGGCGAAGTTTGCCCCGCAAAGTGGAAACAAGGCGCTGAAACGCTGAAACCCAGCATCGATCTCGTTGGCAAAATCTAATTTAGAGCCACACGTTTAGGTGTTTGAACATTGCGAACAAGTACCTATATATTTACCAGTTGCCCCATCTCTCCCCATTGGGTGGGGAATGGGGCAACTTATTAAAAGCTTTTAGCAAGCAGACCCACCACAATTTATAAGTTTAGCAGAGTTATAAAAACGCATCAACGCCTTTGGGAAATGCCTTAACTTCCACTTAGGAAGTGTTGATGAGGGGGCGTTTCACCTGCCACGAAGGCGACGAAACACGTCGTGGAACGCGTGGCATTTAACCCCTGTCATTAGGCCTATCCCAAGCGTTTTAAGCATATAAATACTCCTTAAAGAAACCAACACTATGCTCGATACCTCGATACTCAAACAAGTTAGCGACGTGTTTGCTGGCTTAGAAAATGACTATGTTCTTGATGTTCGCACCGACGTTTCGCGCGCCGAATCGGCCGAACTGAAAGCATTCGTAAACGATTTTGTGTCTACTTCGGCACATTTGTCGGCCAATTTCACCGACACCAACGACGCCCAACTGTCGTTCTCGCTGCTTAAAGGCGGCCAACCAGTGGGCATAACCTTCCGCGGTATTCCCAACGGACACGAGTTTACATCGCTACTCTTGGCCGTTCTCAATGCCGATGGTAAAGGAAAGAACCTACCCGACGAGGCTATCAGCAGAAGAATTGCAAACCTCAAAGGAGAAATTAAGCTACAAACATACGTGTCGTTGACGTGCACAAACTGCCCCGACGTGGTGCAAGCACTCAACATCGTGGCATTGGCTAACAGCAGGGTGAGCAGCGAAATGATTGACGGAGCCCTCTTCCAAGATGAAGTTGCACGATTAAACATACAGGCTGTACCTGCTGTTTATGCCAATGGCGAGCTTTTGCACATCGGTCGCGGCGACCTAGGCGAACTGCTTGGCAAGCTTGAAGACATGTTTGGCAGCGAAGAAGACAGCAATGCCGAGCCCGTTGAGCGCCAGTTCGACCTCGTTGTTATAGGCGGAGGGCCTGCCGGTTCTGCTGCCGCCATCTATTCGGCACGCAAGGGATTGAAGGTTGCCGTGGTTGCTGGTCGCATTGGCGGTCAGGTTAAAGACACTGTCGGCATCGAAAACTTGGTGTCGGTGCCCCAAACTACGGGTGCACAGCTTGCAGACGACTTGCGTTCGCACATCGGACACTACCCCATAGAGATATTCGAGAACCGCAAACTTGAGCGTGTAGACTTCTCGCAATCGCCCAAACGCGTGTATGCTAAGGGTGGAGAAGTGTTCGTTGCACCTGCCGTTGTTGTGGCTACCGGCGCAAGCTGGCGACGTCTTAACGTAGACGATGAGGCTAAATACATGGGTAAGGGCGTTCACTTCTGCCCTCACTGCGATGGGCCTTTCTACAAAGGTAAGAACGTGGCCGTAGTTGGTGGTGGTAATTCGGGAATTGAAGCAGCTATCGACCTTGCAGGTATCTGTAACCACGTAACGGTACTTGAATTTGCCGACACCTTGCGCGCCGACACGGTTCTGCAAGACAAAGCGGCCTCTATGAGCAACATTGAGATATTCAAGTCGTCGCAAACAACGCAGGTTTTGGGCGATGGTAACCACGTAACAGCCATTCGTGTGAAGGATCGCACCAACGAAGAGGAACGCGAAATAGCTCTCGATGGCGTATTTGTACAGATTGGTTTGGCTGCCAACACCGAGCATTTCCGCGATGCGCTGCCGCTAAACGAAAGGCGCGAGATTGTGGTTGATGCCACTTGCCGCACCAATATTCCCGGCGTTTACGCTGCTGGCGACTGCACCAACGTGCCTTATAAGCAGATTGTTATTGCTATGGGCGAAGGTGCAAAGGCCGCTCTTTCGGCGTTTGATGATAGAATTAGGGGCATCATCTAAGTTGTTTCCCATGCACGAGCGTAGCTTGTTGCACTTATAAGACAAGGACTAAAACATCCCCACTCAAGATTTTTTATCTATATTTTTGTGAATGGAGCGCTCTCGCCTTCGGGTGGGGCGCTCTTTTTATATGGTGAAAAGGCGTTTAAAGGTGAAAAATTGAAAGGGTGAAAGGGTGAAAAGATGGCTCACGCCCTTTAAAAGTGAAAGGGTGAAAAGGTGAAAAGATGCTCACGCCCACTGATGAACAAGCAAGACTAGTTGGGTCTAGGAGATCTAGAAGAGCTAGTACTACTAGATAAGCTAATGTATCAAGAAAACCTTGTGGAACTAGATAAACTACCCCCACTAACTCGTTACCTTGTCCCCTCGCCCACTCCCTTCACCTTTTCCACATCACAAAAAAAGGGGATGTGCCGTTGAAGGCCATCCCCTTGTTCTATTAATCTTCTAAAAAATTTTATTCTTCCACAACCGAGAAGTCGTCTTTTCCTACTCCGCAGATGGGGCAAACCCAATCTTCGGGAATATCTTCGAAAGCCGTTCCAGGTTCAATACCGCCATCGGGATCGCCAACTGCGGGGTCGTAAATCCAGCCGCAAGTCTCGCAAATGTACTTCTTCATAATCTATTCGCTTTTAATTTGTTTATAATGAATTTATATTTTAATAATGAAATCAACCAACGGCACGCCCATCGGGGCCTTTGCCACGGTATATTTTGTTATCCAACAATGTTTTTGTTTATCGCTTACTTAACACGCGCTTAACCCTTTCGTACACCATTTCGGGCGAGATGGTGCGCAAACAAGCCAGGTCGCCACGCAAACAAGGCTTGTTTCCGAAGATGCTGCACGGCCTACAAGCCAAGTCTATCTGCACCGCATTGTGCGGTTTTTGACCCCAACCCATAAAGCCCGCATAGGGATGCGTGGCACCCCAGATACTAACCACTGGCGTATTAACCAGCGAGGCGAAGTGCATATTGGCGCTGTCCATGCTTATCATCACGTCTAGATGGCTCATCAACACCAGCTCTTGCGCTATTCCGCCAAGCACAGCCGAGGCATTCAGGCACTGCGGATTGCGTTCTACGATGCCGTTGAGAATGGGATCTTCGTCGGGTCCCTTGCCAAAAAGGAACACACGACACGAAGGATGCTCCCTTATAATCATCTTTATCACCTTTTCGAGCATCTCAGGCGGATACACTTTCTGCTTGTGAGCCGCGAAAGGTGCAACGCCAATCCATTCTTGAAAAGCCTTCTTTACGCCTATTTCGGCAGGAAGAAGGCGCAAGTTGCCGCCTTGTGGAGGAAAGATAGAGGTGAAATCCATCTTTACGGGATAGCCCAGCTTGGCAAAAACGTCGGCATAGTTTTGGAAAGCCGTAGGCAAAGGCGCAAGCCGTTTGTCTGTCTGTGCCACCAGTTTCTTGCGTTCGTTGCGGTGTTTGTCGATATGTTCCACCCGATAACGCCCAAGGTTGAACCGCAATCGCAAATAGCCAGAGCGCAACACATTGTGCAAGTCGGCCACGGCAGTGATGTTCTTAGCAACGATGCGCTTGTACAACTTGTTTAAACCGCCAACCCCGTGATATTCCTTCTTAATGTCGGCTCCCATAAATCCCACGTTAGGGGCAAGCCCTTCGAATAATGGGCGCGCAAAGGGTCGACTTAAAAACGTTATCCGTAACTCAGGGTATTGTTTCGCCAAAGACTGAACCACAGGGACAGTCATGGCAACATCGCCCATGGCCGAGAAACGGATGATAAGGATATGTTCGGTCTTCACACTGATGTGGGTATTAGTTTTTTTGCTTGGCAGCGAAACGCCCATTGCGTTTAAACGCACACGGGAGCCTTTATTTCTTGTACAACACGGGGTTTGTTGCCGGGTCGTTATACATCTTCATCTGCATATATACCTTCATGTAGATGCGCCCCTGCTCAATATCGGCCAGTAGTTGGTCGATAGCGGTCGACAGGTCGGCCTGTTGTTCCAGCAAGATGTTCAGCTTAGCCTTGCAACGCTCGTGATGTTCGGCATCTACATCCGTACGTTCCACCTGTTCGCGCATGTGATAAATCTTCAATGCGAGTATCGAAAGGCGGTCGATGGCCCATGCAGGACTCTCTGTGTTAAGCCTGGCATCGGCTTGCGGTTTCACATCGGCGTACTTCTGTCTGAAGTAGCTGTCAATCTGCTCCACCAAGTCTGTTCGGTCTTGGTTAGAGCGGTCGATGCGCCTTTTAAGGCTCAGTGCCTCTTCGGGATTGATGTGCGGGTCGCGAATAATGTCTTCAAAATGCCATTGCACGGTGTCAATCCAGCATTTTAGATACAGGCGGTTTTCTATCGTTTCCCTTTTGTAGGGGTTGTTGATAGGTGTGTCGATGTTGTCGGTTACGTGGTAGTCACGTATCGCCTGATTGAAAATCTCGTTGCAAAGTTTAGTAAAAGACATATTGTTTTGCGGTTTAAATGTTCGTGGCCTACACGCTTGTGCGTTTCCTTAGCTTGGGTAGGCGTGGCCTATCTTCTGCAAAAGTGGTGCAAACGCGTGCAGACTATCTTTTGCAAAGATATGTTTTTTATTTTAAATCCGCAATGAAAAGGCGATGAATATTTTCTATTACCATATTGGTAAAATCTTATGTCGCGCATTTGGGGACAGACTAAGCAGCGTTGTAACCATTTGTTTATGTTTCTCTGGCGTAAGAACAGAACCTCTTGCCACAGCCAACGCGTTGCGTTTGATGCCATGAAACCGTCTTGACTTTTAGTATTTCTATCAATAGAGCGGAGTTTGTTACCCTTGCAATGCCTGCACAAGATATTGTAATGCCAACACAATATAAATACTCATCGCATATACGAAGTGTAGGAAAAATCTACCCACTAGGCCATAAACTCACGAAAACCCTACTACCACCGAATGTATTTACTCTTCAACTTACAGGCTTACCAACCCCAAACTCACAAGTTCATCAACTTGCAAGCTCAACAACTCATCAACTTACCAACTCAACAACCCATCAACTTACCAACTCAACAACCCATCAGCTGATAAACCCATCAACTTGCAAGCTCACCTACTCCCAATTCACAAGTTCATTAACTCACAAACTCACAAACTCAAGAACTTATAAACTCATCAACTCAACAACTCATCAACTTATAAACTCATCAACTTATAAACTCATCAACCCATCAACTTATAAACTCATCAACTTACCAACTCATAAAACTTAAAAGTGTTGCTTATATTTTACAATAACGCTCCATTTTTCACTCCGTTCTAGCAAAATTATAGGTTAAAAAGTAGGCAAAAAGCCACTATTTCCAGCTTCTCATGTCTGTTGTCTTGTCTATTTTTAGGAGAAAAACCTGCATTTTGCACCATTTTACCTTTCTAGTTTGGCCGAAAGCTCGTAATTTATCACGCCCAAAAACCAACTTTTAGACCCAAAAACCCCACTTTTTAACCACTATTTTGCCCTTTTTAGCCATGTGTTTCATGATTCTATGAGACTATATTTATACCATTGCGGCGTATTTTTATACTTTTCTGCTCGTATTTAGCTGCAAAAAACACTGCATTTAGCACCATTTTACCTTGCGTTTTGCACCAAAACGCACTGCATTTA
>ERZ772960.37-NODE-37-length-127576-cov-5.363407_pt1 | contig 127576 bp, 96 predicted proteins | sample MGYA00580678_ERZ772960 | MGnify/ENA primary metagenome ERZ772960 (study PRJEB29015, sample SAMEA2737930) | human oral metagenome | biome: human oral; feature: human-associated habitat; material: dental | place: China | collected 2059 ...
CGCGAGCTGGGTTCAGAACGTCGTGAGACAGTTCGGTCTCTATCTATCGTGGGCGTTGGAGTTTTGCGTGGCCCTGTCACTAGTACGAGAGGACCGTGATGGACAGACCTCCGGTTTACCGGTTGTGCCGCCAGGTGCACCGCCGGGTATCTGAGTCTGGATCGGATAAGCGCTGAAAGCATCTAAGTGCGAAGCCGGCCGCAAGATTAGAACTCCTCATGAGGGTCGTCCCAGACGAGGACGTCGATAGGGCGCAGGTGTAAAGGCGGCGACGCCAAAGCCGAGCGCTACTAATTGCCCGAAACTTTCTTACCTCCCCCGCATCTCAGCCGTGTCGTCGGCCCCGCTTGTTGCGGGCGTCGCAGGACGCCGTTTTCGCGTGACGCGTTACTTTCTCTTAGCTTGCTTGTGCGATAGTCAACCCCTAATCAGGTGGTTATTGCGGCGGTGTCCCACCTCTTCCCATTCCGAACAGAGAAGTTAAGCCCGCCTGCGCCGATGGTACTGCAATGCAATGCGGGAGAGTAGGTGGCCGCCTTTTTTCAATACGAAAGCCCTGAGTGCGAAGACTGCACTCAGGGCTTGTTTGTTTTTGGGAGTTAGTGAGTTGTTGAGTTTTTAAGTTTGTGAGTTTATGAATTAGTGAGTTTGTCCTCGGTTTATACAATTCCCCAAGGCAACTAACATGTCTTACATTATCGTAAGTATTACAGCTTAGTTGTTAATAGCTCTTTGAATATTTCTTTACTATACTCAACGAAACGCTTGTTTAGTTTTACATCACTTAAATCTACCACAATGATGCTATCTTGTACTTCAAAGACAACAGACTCGTAGGTCAAACTTACCGATTTGCAAGTGTTATAAGTAACATCACCATTACATTCTGCATATATCCCATTTAGTTCAGATTCTGGGTCATCGTCCTCCCCCAATGTTATAGGCCTTTGGAAAAGGATATAGTTCTTATAATCAAATTTATCATCGGCTAATCCAACCATATAATAGTTGTCTTTTTTATTTCTACTTGCAGTAATAGCTTTTGCTTTAAATTCCAGTCTAAACATAAGTAATGTTATTAGTGTTATACGTTGGCAGAATTAGTCTCTCACTTAGCCATTCCGACAAGGGGAATAAATAAGGTAAATCGTTCTGTCCTGTCTGTTGTACTAAATTATTCTTTTTCAAATGTCTCTTCTATATTTTACTGATGAAGATGTGTCCCTTCTCTGTTGCACTACCATGACAGCCGCTCTACCAAGATGGACTGTTGGCTTTCCCAAAAAGCGTCATCACGTATGTCAATACCTAGCTTAATGCAGTAGGAAATAAGGGCATCTTTATCTAATCTTCGTTTTATCATTTTTTGTTTATACAGCTCTTTGTCTTCAAATGGTTGGATTTCCCCTTGGCAGAGAAATTTCCATTTGGGGTCTTTCATTGCATAGACAGTACGTACTTTTTTCCCCTTTTCTATGTAACTAAACGCATTCATTGCATCATGTGTGTCGTTTGTGCTGATTTGAAAGCAATAGGCTTTTATTCTTAAAGCCTCGGAGATTTGATAGGCTAACGAACTTAATCCATCTGAATAGTTTGAGAACATTATACACTTGTTCTCACATGTCCTTGGAGTGAAGAAATATAGCTTTTCAAAATGCGCACCTCCTTTAAGCGGACTTGTTTCGTATAGGTCGAACTTAAATGGCGTGCGTGTTATTTTGTACTTTTCACTGTTTCCCCATCTTTTCTGAATGTAACCCTTTATTTGTTCTAATGGACAATCTAGGCATGTGAAAGTGAAATACTCGAATTGATTTATACGCATAGTTTCCTTGGTGAAGGTGTGAATGTGCTTTTACCATACCACTATCGTAAGTGAATAAGCATCTTTTCCGTTAAAATAGTCAAGGTGGCCGTAATATGCCCTTGCAAGGCGGCCAATAGTTTATAACGATTAACGCCCTGTTCGGGTATTTATTGCGTTGAAAGTCTGTGAAAAGGTGGTCTTTTCACTAACTCGGTAGCTGGTTAATGACTTTGAGATGCTTTCTAATGATTGATATGAGTTACAATATTTGGTTGTTGTTGATGCGTTTTCACCTATATGTTTGATTTCAGAGGATTTGTTGGTATAATGGTGTGGAAAAGTTGTGGCCGCCTTTTCTTATACGAAAGCCCTGAGTGCGAGGTCAGCACTCAGGGCTTGTTCGTTTTATGGATTCCTGATGGTTGCTTATAATGCAATTTCAAGCGGTTTGTTGTATTGAAGGTGCATTATGCCGAGTGGGTAAGCTAGTCGGTCCAGAATACGCCATTGTTAAGGTCGACATCGTAACAATCCCAGTTCTCAGGGCTGTCGTTATTGAACGAAGTTCCCTCTTTGCTACGAGTATTGTCGCCCTTGGTGTATTCCATCTTTGATGTCTTGTCGACTAGGTTACTGTGTGCATCGCTCCATTCAGGGCTGTTGCTATAAGTAACGGTTCCGTCTGCATTAAACGTAACTCTTACATTTAGGAAAAGCTCAGCTTTTTTCCTTGCTTCGTCTTCCATGTATTGTTTATTCCAGATTATGCCTTCCAGTTCTTTGTCTTCGTTTGAGCTTAAAGTCAATTTTACGCACAAAACGATGGCGATTATAACTATTCCGACAAATCCTAATGTTTTCATGTTCTTTGATTAATATAGTTTATTGAAGTGAGGTTTGTCCAAGGTGTTGGAGTGAGACAGGTAATAAAGTGCGGACAACTAGCGTCACCTAAACGTACAATAGGGATGTAACAAGAATGATGCTTACACGTCATTACCTTTGTGTCTGTAACATGTTATTATATCATAGGCATTCGTTTTTTGGTATTACGGCTGCAAAGTTACACATTTACTTTAATACTACCGCACTTTTTTTGATATATGTAACGGATTATGAATGTTAATTTGCCGAGTTGCATCAAGGGGTTAAATACCTGGGTACGCTACACAATAGTATTGGTATGTGTGAATATTGCCAAGTTTATGCTGTGCAACTACCATTTGATTATTTGACTGTTACATGAGTTCGCAGCCATTTGTTGGTCGTTCCAACGGTAGCAACCCAAAGGCACTAGGACTGTATTAACTGCAACTTGCGCACTCGCTTACATGTCGTTATTCTCGTAGTTGTCGAAGTCGACGGCGCGCTTTGCATCTGCTTGCGATGCATCTCCACGTTCAGTACCAGGGCTTAGGCTAGTGCCTTTCGAGCCACAAAGGAACATAACCTTAATACATAGCAAACCAATGGTTGGCTTTTTGTAGATGTTCTTTTTCATAGGATGATTATTTGCTGTTTGTTATGGGATGAGAATGTTTAAGATATAGACTACATCTGTAATCTACCGAATTAGTATTTTCTTATTTCGTCGCACATATACCAGCCCCGCTTGTCGCTGCTCTTTCTTTATGCACCTTCCGCCTAGCGTGTACCATGTTTCGTTTTCTTCATCGCGCTGTTCTTTATGCGGGAGTTCAACAACGGTTGTCTCGTCGGCTACGAATTGGTATTGTTTAGCTGCGGCGGCAGAAGAAAACTTAAAATAAGCCCTTAGCCCAGGCATTGTGCGAGCGTTGTTGGCAGGTAAGAATAGTTTATTGCCCTGTAAAAACTGCTCGGTATCGTCGGCTGCGAGTTCTTTTGCGTTGTATGTTCCACAAAACGACACCCCATCGTGCGTAACCATGCTTGCGTAAGGGGAGATGATGTCGGTGTTTGGCATTGTCCACGACTTAATGTTGTGGGCGGTTCTTAGTAGATAAGGTACGCCTGCTTGTAGTTGTGTTATAGGTTTGAAGTGCAGTTTGTTGTTTGAAACAGTCGAGAACGCCATCAAGGTATGATCTCCGAACGCCTCTTTTAGCTCTGTCGCACTCATGTCGAACGGAAGACAAATGGTGTTCCATCGTTCTGCTTTCAGTTTCCGTTTAACTACAACAGCTGTGTTTGTAGTCGTGATAATGTTGTTTTGTGGTTTCCCTTCGTCCAAAACAAGTTCTTTCCTTATTCCATCGCGTTGTAGTGGGATAAAGTAAATTTCCCCTTCTTTAAAGGTATAGAACAAGCCCGTGAGCGTGTGATAGGTTTGTTTCGTTGGTAAGCTGAACGTTAAGTTAAACGCACGGAGCAACTCTAAGCTATGTCCGTTCACCATCAGTTCTGCTTTACCCGTCCTACCTCTTACCTTTACCGCGACATTGGGCTGATAACCAAAGACGCAATCGTCTAGGTTTAGTTTCGTGCAATTTAATTCTGTCGGTGTTGGTGGCTCTTTATGTTCTACTTGTACGTGACCTGTACCATCGTTTTCAACCATCAATACGGGAAAATAGTTGCGTACGAACTTGCCAAGTACAAATCCCGACAGTACGTCGCCTGTTTGAAAAGGCATGGTGTTGTTGAACTTTAAAGCCAAACAACCCGTTTTATCACGAACGAATGCCCACTTATTGCGAACGAATACCACTTCGGCCGCGTTTAAAGAAAGGTTGTACAGGCTTTCTGTGTCGTGTTTCTTGTTAAATTCACGAATGTTTGCAGCCCCTTTAATTCCACTCCAACATCTCATCACACATGTTGTCATGCAGGGTGCATGCCTCTCATCGCCCAAATAAACGGCCGTGAGTGTGGTTGTACCAGTTGCAATGGGTGTGGCATTGGTGCCGTCGGCATTGAGTTCCAGTATTTTATTATTGCCCGAAAGGTACATCAAATCGTTATTTTCGGCCCCTTCGAGATGTGGAACAGGTAGGTTGTCGCCTTTAAAGAAGTCGTAGGCTGGTTGAACAAAGCTTATCGTTGTTGGTTGTTTAGGCGAAACGTCGGCCAAATGCACCTCGATACGTTCGATCCTCAGCACTTCTTGACTGTTGTTCGTTATTTCCATTTGGCGAGATTGCCCCACCCAAGCCTGCCCTTCTTGTTGGAAATAGCCCGAAGGGGTGGTAAACTGCTCTGAACGAAGAGGGATTGCGCCTTTGGCAACGTGCAGTACAACCTTTGTGATACATTTGTTGGAAAGCGACTTCCCTAGCAATCTGTTGCCAGGGTTGAGCAATAGCGTATGTGTTTTTGGGTTTACCGTTGGGTTACCTTTGCCTTCGCCTTTCGGAAAAATGAGTTGGCAATGCTTACTTTCCTTATCGGTATTGGTGTGATTGGCATAATCGAAAGTGTCGATAATGTTTTGTGCCTTTGCCGTTGTGCCGACAATGAGAAGTGAAAGCAGAAGTAGCTTGTTTATAAGTTGATGAGTTTGTGAATTCATGAGTTTAGTTTTTGAGTTCATTGGTTTTTTGACTTCATGAGTTTGTTATTTTTTGAGTTTGCGAGTTTATAAGTTTGTTTATGTGTTGATGATTTTTTGAGTTTGAAGGGTGGTGAGTTCTTATGTCATCTGCCTTTTTCTCTGTGGTAGGTTCGGAATTTCGCAGTATGAACCATAAAGCGATAAGACTTACACTCATCAACCAGTAAACTAACCAACTCATAAACTTACTCTTCTGATGGCACATTGTCGGCTAGTTCTGCTGTGTATAGTTGCACATATTGTTGTGCCACCTTTACGTAATCGTGGTGTTTGGCTACGTATTCCACACTTTGGCGTTTGTGTTGCATCAGTTTCTCCTTGTCGGCAATGGCCTGTTCTAGCTTAATGTACACGTCTTCTTCGTTTGGCAGTACGTTTATTATAGGCCGCAAATGCGTTTCGCCTAGCAGTTCGTAGCCCTCTGGTTCGCCTCCGCCAACGCAAACAATGCCCTTGCTCATGGCCAAAAGGGGGTTCATTGATGGGGTATAGCTATAAAGTTGGTCTAAAATAAGGTCGCTGTTTACCATCAGTCGTTGGTATTCGGCAAAGGGAACCGACTCTACCTTCACCAATTCCACTTCGTTTGTGTGCTTTTCCACCAACCGAAGGGCGGCAGCCTGCATTATGTCGGTGCCCTTGTAGGCATGCCGCGACTTGTTGATGCCGATGAAAATCTTAACTTTTTGCCCAATGGGTGCGATGGTTGCAGGCGGACATGGCATCTTAATGGGGAAGGGGATGAAAACAGTTTTATGGGGGAAAAGCGGCTGATAGCATACCCAATACTCGTAAAGCCCGGTAATGATGCCATCGCAGTCGTGTGCGATATACTTGTTCAATCGTTCTTTGCTCGTGCCAATCCAGTCGGCTGTTTCCTTTAAAGCATCTTCGTTTTGCCTCAGTTCGTTGCCAAGGTTAAAGTCGCTATAGCGTAAAGGCTTGCGTGTTCGGCATTCGTTTACCCAATAATAGTCCATGCCAAAGGCGCAGAGAAACACGCGCTTGTTGCGTTTGCGCAGGTAGCGGTACAGCGAAAACAGCCTTTCGGCCTTCATTTCTACAAACATGGGGTTGATAAGCTGCACCACATCATAACCTCGCAGCTTGGGTAGCGCCCACAAAAGACGAAGGGAAAAGCTTATTTTGCCCCACAACCCCGCAGTGCGTTTCAGGTCGATGTCGCGCGGATAGTCTTTCCAAAAGTCGCCGTTAGAGGCCACCGTAACTTGATGTCCCAGCTGTCGCAGCCCTTGGGCCAAGGCATTGTGCACGTTGCTGTATTCGCCTAGCAGTAAAATCTTCATGAAACGACCTTTGGTAACACCCTACAAAGTAAGCGCCTACCGGCTTTGAAGTTGGTGAAACGTCTGAACCATTGGTATTTTTGGCTGTAAGGCTTGTCGGGAAGTGGGAACAAACCATTGCGATGCAGGCGCGCCACGCATTTTTCCAGATGCCTAGGCGACCGCGTGTCGACGATAATCTTGTACAGATAGTCCATCGTTAGCTGTGCCACACGTCTTTGCAAGGCATCTCTGTTGGCCGTTGGTCCTGTTGCCGCCATCTTTTTTAGCTGCATAATAACATCTTCCAAGTCGCTTAGCCGTTTGGCAACGCTCTTGATGTCGTTTCGCTGTGTGATAGAACCCTCGCGTTTTCGGTAGAAATAGGCGTGGGCGCTGGTAACAAATACGCGTTCGGCACGCAGCAATAGCTGTGGCGTAAACTCCTCGTCTTCGTGGTATATGCCTTTCCGAAAGCGCAACGAACCGGCAAGCTGCCGTTTAAAAAGGTAGCCCCAGGCTGCTGCATGCAGATTGTTGTGGCGCATATAGCGTGCTCCGTCTATTGGCCCTTCATAGTGTGTGGGAACGTTTTTGGGGGTGTTTTGTGTCTGATTAAACATCACAACGTCGGGTTCTTGATAGCGCATGATGTCTAGACAGTGCTCGTATGGCGCGCGCAACAGGTAATCGTCGGCATCGATAAATTGCACATACTCGCCGGTGGCGAGTCTTAGACCAGTGTTTCTGGCATGGCTTAGTCCGCCGTTCTTTTGTCTAACGTAGATAATGTGGTCTTGAATGTCGCGCAAGTCGTTGATGGGCGAATAGTCCGAACCATCGTCAACGACAATAATCTCGCGCTCTTCATTGCTCAGCGACAGCGACAGGATGCTGTCCAGGCATTGCCTGAGCATGTTTAAGGGTTCGTTGTGATAGGGAATGACAAAGCTAATCATTTTGTTTTCATGAAACGGTGTAACAATAGATGTATCTGGCATAGACTCTTTATGCCGAAAACCTTAACCCAAAAAGCTTTGGCGCGCGTGGCAAAGGGCATCGGGGCTTTTAGCACGAAGTGCCAACTTAGCGGATGCCGAGCCAGCCTAATGGTGGTGTCGCCTTTGCGGTAAAGGTCTATTTGCATGTTAAGCAAATGCAGGTGAAAGCGTGCCTGGGCCTCGCTTGTGCAGCCGTTGGGCGGGATGATGCTTTTTCGCACGCGCATGTTCCACACCAACAGTTGCGCCAATTCGTAGGCACTGGCCTTTTGGGTGATGCCTTCGGGGTTCAGCCAGTAGTGGTATGCGCCTTGGTTAATGGTAAGTATGTTGCCTGCTTTGGCCAAAAGGCGCGCCGTGGTGATAAGGTCTTCGAACACCTTTCCTTCGGGAAATCGCACATTGGCAAAGAGATTGGCGCGCCACAGCTTGTTCCAAGCATAAGCATGCAGGTAGCCTTGCTCTTCGTACCAATAAAGGGCTGGCGCATGATGCTCTTGTTCGGCAAAGGTGAGCAGCTGCTCGTGTTGCGAAAGCCAACCCTTCAACACGGGAAACTCCACGATGTTGCATTGCGGATGTTGCGCAAAGGCATCGGCGGCGGCCCGAAACGTGTTGGGCGCGATAGCATCGTCGGCATCTACAAAGGCCAAGAAGTCGCCCTTGGCATGGGCGATACCCGTGTTGCGGGCCTTGCTCAGTCCGCCATTGGGTTGGTGCAGCACCATTATTCGGCTGTCTTTTTCGGCCCACGCATCGCATTTTTGCGCGCTACCATCGGTAGAACCATCATCAACAAGCAGCACTTCCATATTGTCAAACGTCTGTTTGAGCACGCTCTCTACACAGCGGTCGAGTGTGTGCAGCATGTTATATACAGGTATGACAACACTTATTTGCATGATGTTTTATTTACAAAGTTACATTAAAAAGTAATAATGACCAAAATTTTTCGTTGTTATAGTAAAAAAGATTGGGTTATTGTAAATAATCGCCTGTAAGCTGCAAAGCTGCACCCTGCCTAGGCATGCGCCAATACAAGTGCCTTGTAGCCCCACTACAAAGGGCTTTGTACTGATGCGTTGCAGAGAAAGCTGAGGGCAGACGAAGGCTTAAAGCCATTTCTTTTTTACTAGATTTAAGAATGAAACAACAGGAAAAGACAAACGGCTATGCGCACATACTGAAATATATGGGTGTGTTCGGCAGTGTTCAGGGGGTGACAATTGGCTTGGGGATTATCCGGAACAAGTTGGTGGCCGTGCTTATCGGGCCCGCTGGTGTGGGCATTATCTCCCTGTTCAACTCGGCCATTACCCTGCTTACCAATACGGTAAACATGGGGTTGGGCGTTAGTGGGGTGCGCAATGTGTCGGAGGCTTACGAGGCAAACGATGGCCAACGCCTCGACTTGGCTGTCTCCACACTCCGATTTTGGGCTTTCTTAACGGGTTTCTTGGGTATGTCGCTGTGCCTTGCGCTTAGTGTATGGCTCAGCCAAATCACGTTTTCGGATAGCGTTCACACCGTAGATTTCTTGCTGCTTTCGCCCATTGTGGCCCTTTCGTGCATCACCGTGGGCGAGACGGCCCTATTGAAAGGCGCACGAATGCTGCGTAGTCTGGCCCAACTTACCATTGCCAGTCTGGCACTTACCATATTGATAACCATCCCCTTGTACTATATCTATCGCGAGGCAGCCATCGTTCCGTCGCTTATAGTTGCAGCTTTGGTGCAGATGGGCGCAACTGCGGCTTGCTCGTTCAGGGCATTTCCGCTGCGACTGAATTGGAACAGCAAGCATCTTCGTTCGGGTAGCGCGATGATAAAGCTGGGCTTGGCTTTTACGCTAGCAGGCATATTGGGCAACGGGGCCGACCTTTTTATCCGTAGTTTTCTTAACAAAACGGCATCTATCGAAACCGTTGGCCTGTATAACGCCGGCTATATGCTTTCTGTGGTGTATGCCTCCACGCTGTTTTCGGCGTTAGAGGCCGACTTTTTTCCGCGCATTTCGGCCGTAAACCGCTTGCAATATACCATGAACGTGCTTGTAAACCGCCAAATAGAGGTGGGCTTGCTCATTGTTGGGCCGTTGTTGGTGGTGTTCGTTTTGGCGTTGCCCGTTCTTGTTCCGCTGTTGTATAGCAGTGCCTTTGCTGGGGTTGTGGTCATGGTTCAGGTGCTTAGTTTCAACATTTTCTTTCGGGCCATAAGTCTTCCGTTAGAATATATCGCGCTGGCAAAGGGCGATTCGCGAACCTACCTGCTGCTCGAAGTGGCCTACGACTTGGCTTTTGTGGCGGCCGTTATCGGCGGAATGCGCTTAGGCGGCCTGTGGGGCGTGGGCTTGTGCCTATCGGTAATGGGGCTGCTTAACCTCGTTTTGGTGGCGTGTGTGGTGCAAAAGAAGTTCGGCTATCGCATGCGCCGCAGCGTTTTCCGCGACATCGGCCTGCAATTGCCCTGGCTTATGCTGGCCTATGCCACTACCTTTGTGCACAACATGTCGGTTTATTGCCTCGTTGGTCTTGCGTTGGTTGGCATCAGTTCGTACCTGTCTGTTGGCGCATTGCGAAAGAAAACAAAACATTAAAACTTAGAAATACAAAGACAATGCCCAAAGTTTCTGTACTGGTTGCCGTGTATAATGCGGAAAAATATCTGCGAACGTGTCTCGACTCGCTGTTAAATCAAAGTTTGAAAGAAATCGAGGTGGTATGTGTAGACGACGCCTCGACCGATAATTCATTGGCGTTGCTGAACGAATATGCGGCGAAGGACAGCCGATTGAAGGTGGCGACATTGGCTAAAAACTCGGGCATTTCGCACACACGCAACGTGGCCTTGGGCATGTCTACGGGTGAGTACGTGTGCATGGTCGATTCAGACGATTGGCTTTCGGCCGATGCTTTGCAGCTTGCTGCCGAGGTGCTCGACACGGAACAAGGGGTGGATTGTGTGCTTTTCGACTTTATCATTGCCGAACGCGACGATGTTTTGGGCACATACACGCGCCAACGGCGGTATAATTCGATGCCGTTTAGTCGCATTAGCGGCCTTCTCGCTTGCGAATTGAGTCTTGATTGGCGCATTCATGGGCTTTATATGACAAGGCGTGCGATACATCTACAATATCCTTACGATGAAAGTAGCCCTGTTTATAGCGACGAAAACACCACACGCGTGCATTATTGGGCATCGCGAGAGGTGGCGCAATGCGCGGGAAAGTATTTCTATCGCCAGCATGCGGAGTCGGCAACGCATGCACCTAACCTGAATAAGTATTATCGTTTGGATGCTTACAAAAGTCTGAAACAATTTTTGCAGAGCCATGCCGACACCCGTTTTCTTTGCGCACGATTTGAAGACATGCGGTGGCTAACGGTTGTAGACCTATATTTTGAGTACCACAAAACGCGGCGACAATTGTCGCGAGCAGAGCAACAAACGGTGAAAAAGCGTTTGAAAGCGGCTTGGCAAGACATCGACCACTCTTTGCTTAGCGGCAAAGATACGCGCAAGTTTGGATATATGCCTCTTCGTTTTTCTTGGTTGGCGTTTAGGATGCAGGCAGAATTGTATTTCTTCGTTAGGGCAATGCGCAACAGTTTAAGGTAAGATAGCACGTGAGAACCATTAAAACCGCAAAGCTGGGTATGGATATAATCAATGATTTTGAAGTTCAGTTTTATAAGGCACTGCGCCTTTTAGACCTCGGTAAAACCGAACAAGCCGCAAAAATACTAGAAAACGTGGTTGCCGAGGCAGCCAAAATGCAGAACAACCTTTTCTTTATAAGGGCGAGTTGTGTGCTAGGCGAGTTGCTGTTTGCGACTGGTAAGTACAACGAGGCTAGGAGATATTTGACACAAGTGATAGAAACGCCTTGTCAAGACGATGTTGTGGATTATGAAAAGAACCTTGCCGAAGATATCTTAGGTAGGTTATAAAGGTTTGACTTTAAACGAAATAGAGCAATGAAAACAGAAAAGTACAAGATAACTGAACAAGAAATAGAGGCGATAATAAAGTTAACACCCCAACAACGCTATGCTTATTTCTTAAAACGAATATGCGATTGGGAAGAGATATGGACGTTGTATGAGGACGATTGCATTGTGCTGAACGAGGACAAACAGGGAGTTTTATTTGTGTTTCTTTTCCCTTTCGAGACTTTTGCCAGTCATTATGCTATAAAACAACGGGGTATGCGTGGTACATTTGCTAAGTGTTTTAAGCTAAACGAGTTTGTTTCTACCATAGCAAACAAACTGTTGGCTAACAGTGTTAGCGATGCTTTGGTGTTTCCCGTGCCCAATGGATTTGGATTGAACGTTCCATTGACAAGGCTTATCGCCGACATACACAAAGAATTGGAAAACTACGAGTAGCCAATTGCCTTTTCTGCAATTGTTATACGAACGTTTTCGTTAAGCCAAATGAACAACGTCGAGCTTGCTCGAACATTGTCATGGCGAGAAAACGCACTTTTCGAGGAACGAAAAAGAAACTTTTATTTTATACTCTCCTCAATACATGGAAAATAAAAAACCGCGTGTTCAATTCAAGAACACGCGGCATTTTCTGTTGTTATACGTTGATGAAAATAAAAAATGACGGGACAAGCCGTTGAACTATTAACTTACTTACTTGTAAATCTGCTAACTAGCCAACTTGTTAAGCCGTGTAAACTGTCTATCTCGCTAACTTGTTTAACCGTTAACTCGTTAACTTATCAACTTGTAAACCCGTCAATTTGTCAACTCATCAACTTGTCAGTTCACTCAATATTCCACAACTGTTGTCTCTTTTGTTTCAGGGTCGTAAACCTTTTCCCTAATCTTAAAAACCTGCCATTCGGCCATAGCTACCCAGTTTTTACCAGAAGTTGCCGACTTAATTTTAAACCAGACGTAACGGAAAGGCTTATCGCTCTTAATACTTCGTGCCGACTCGTACACAGCCTTCTTGTCGCCAGGCAGGTTGGCAAACGAGGCCAGCTTGCGTGTTCCCGTTTCGTTGGCATAATATTCAGGTGTGTTTTCAAAGGCGTCGCTAACGAGCACATCCATTTCCTTGGGGTTGTCTTTATTGTTGTTGTTACGACACACATAGCGGAATTGCAAGGCCGTGCGCTCTTGTCCCAAGTCGAACACAATATAATGAGGGAAGGGTCGGGGCGCACTCCAACTCATGTGGAAGTAAGTATTCTCATTTCCGTCTATCAAAGCAGACAGTGGCCCTTCGCTAGATTCAGGGTCGTCGCTCCACACTTGGCTCGCTTCAAACGTCAAGGGGTCTTTAAATGTTTCGTAAACGGTTTTTGTTGCCGCCCCTGCTTGCGCCGTAATCTTGGCCACATCGCCTCCTGCCCCGGCCTCGCTGAAAGGCTGCAAGCTATATTCTATTTCGCCATAGCGGGCCAGCAGGTTGTCTATCTTGATAGAATCGCTATAAACACTTGCCAAACGCATGCGCACTTGTTCTTCGCCAGGCACCTGATATGTCACCTTAATGTACTTATAAGTGGGATTTTGGGGTATCGTCCACCTGATGATTACAGCCCCTGGTGCCTTGTCGTACCTAAGCGTTTGGGCATCTAACGATGTAGGCGCAGGCCCATTGTCGTCTTTGCTGCACGAGCAGAAAGCACCCACCGCACATAGGCAGACTATGGATAATATGATATTTTTCATTTCGTTGAATGTTAAATGTTCGTGTTACCTGTGGTCACCCGTATATCCAGGATTGTTCACAAGGTGTGGATTCTTGTTAATGTCGTCAATGGGGATGGGCAATAGGTATTGCGTAGGCGACTCAAACTTACGTTCGTACTGAATTTCTTTCAACCCAGCAAACTCCTCTATGGTGGTGGCATTGATGTTTAAGCCTTGTGCCTTTTTATTAAAGCATTCACCAGCCAACATCCACCTGCGCATATCCCAGAAGTTTTGGCACTCCAAATAAAACTCAGCCATACGCTCTTGTCGCACAATCTGGCGCAGCTTAGCTTGGTTGAGTGTTACGCCAGCGCGTGCCCACGACGTTTCAACATCGGGAATACCTGCCCTTTGGCGCACCTTGTTGAGGTAAGTCTTGGCCGTTTCAAGGTCGCCCGTTTCCACGCAAGCCTCTGCATAACCCAAGTAAAGGTCGGCCAAACGGATAACAGGGAACGGCATCCATTCGCGCGAACCAACTCCGCTTGCAGATACAGCCGTATTTGGACTAACAAATTTCTTATTGAGATAGCCGCCAGGCGAATAGTTACCAGTGCGCTTTAATGCCGCCGTACCTAAGCTGCAATTACCTCCTAGAACAAAATCGCACACCAAACGCGAGTCGGTAGTGTTCTTTTGGCCATTACTCATGGTGTAAGCTGGGTTAGAGGGGTCGTTCTGCACTTCATAATAACCACCTTGGAAAGCCACCCAAGCATAATAGCGGGGCTCGCGGTCGAGGTTAAAGACAATGGTTTTCTTTCCAGGCTGGCCCTCGTCTTGGTGAGCCGAGTCGATGGCCACCACTTGCAGCTTTTCTGTGTCCTTAAAATCGGGATCTTCATCCCAAGGCAATCCGTTCTTGGTATAAAAACGATTAAGCATTGCCCATGTGGGACAAACACCGTTCCACGCCCAGCCTGAGGCACTGAAAGGCAACGACTTGCTCAACACGCCATACCATCCCTCTCCTCTTGTTTCGGCCAATAGCACCTCTGGGTTAACTTCTTGGTAGTCGAGCGAGAGCAAACGCAGGCAGCGCACAGGCCCGGCAGCAGGCCATTGGTTTTTGCTGGCATCGCCAATAAAACGGTCTTGTTTGGTGTAGAGATGATAACCATTCTGTTCGGCAAAGTCGATGGCCTCTTTCATGGCGTCGCGCGCCTTCACCCACTTGTTGGCATCGTAGGCGGTAGGCATCAGTTGCGTGCCATTGTCGGGGTCGCGCATATTCTTAAACAGTTCGGGAGCACGTTCGTTAAACAATGGCGAGGCTGCATAAAGCAGCATTTTGGCTTTCACAGCCTTGGCAGCCACACTTGTGGCAAGGCCATACTGTATTTGATCGCGCCTTACAGGCAGACCAGCAGCGGCAGCATCCAACTTATCGCATATCCATTGTACACACTCGTCGTAAGGCGTGCGATGAGCAAAGTCTTCTACCTTGGTTTCGATATTGGGTGTTTCTTTCACCAAAATAATCGGGCCATAGCATCGAGCCAGCATATAATGGTAATAGGCAATAAGGAATTGACCCTGCGCCTTATAGTCGGCCTTCTTCTCATCGTCCATGTCGGATGTTTTGTCTACACCCTCCAAGAACATGTAGCACTGCCTAATTCCTTGAAAGAAGTCGTTCCAATAGGATATTACAGGAGAAGAGGCCGTGTAATTTCCCTTTGGAAAAGCTGCGAACGTTTCGTGTTCGAAGGCTGTTGTAACCTCGTCTCCTGTAAAGAAGTCGAGCGAACCCTGCGCCAAATTCGACTGTGGAAGATATGCGTAACACGAATAGAGGTACTTCTCGGTCTTGTTGTGGTCCGAATATGTGTCCTCTTTCGTGGCGTTCTCGTCTGGAACGATGTCCAAGAAGTTACACGAAACGAACGCGAACGTCACTGCCACGGCCATGAAAATTCTATATATTGATTTCATCTTGATGTTCGGTTATAGTTATTTGAATGTTAACTGCAAGCCAATGTTAAATGTTCTTTGCAGGGGATAGCTCATGCCTGCGCCTCCACCCATTTCGGGGTCCCACAGCTTAAATGCCGAGAAGGTAACAAGGTTGCTGGCACTGGCGTAGATGCGGCCATACTTAAACTTGTAGCCCACCTCGAAATTCTTCAGACGAAGGAATGCCGCGTTGCGCAACCAATAGCTAGATGATTGCATGTTGTTGTGGTTATTATACTTGGTTAGGCGTGGATAGCGCGCATTGGGGTTTTGGTTGTCCTTGCTCCAATAGTCGTCGGCAATCCATTGCAACACATTTCGTTTGCTTTGCGTGCCAAATGGCTCAAAATCATTCATCATCAAACTTACGTTTGCCTGCCCTTGGAAGAAGAAAGAGAGGTCCCACTTCTTATAAGAGATAGATGGGCCAAAGCCGTAAACGATTTCGGGAATATATGGGTAGCCTAGTTGCACGCGGTCGTTAGCGTCTATCTTGCCGTCGTATTCGCCGTTTTGGTCAGGTTGGTCGGCGTATTTCACGTCGCCAGGAGCAATGGCAATATTGCCCAAAGTAGACTTCGGGCTATTTGCGATGTCGGCCTCGTCAATATACAAGCCGTTTGCAACATACCCCCAATAGGATTTCAGCCTCTTACCCACCATTCTAAGGGCAGGCCTGGTGTCGGCGGCCTCATCGTATTCAAGCACTTTGTTGCGAGCAAAGGTAAACGTTCCACGGAATTCCACAGCGAGGTCTTTGGTTATGTTCTTGCCATAATCCACAGCCAAGTCCACGCCCCAGTTCTTAACCTTGGCCAGGTTGCCATAGATGTCTGTTTTTGCCGTACCAAAGTAATTAGGTATTGAGCCTTTCTTTTGGAAGATGTTGCTACGAATTTCGCGGAAAACATCGACGGTAAGCTTAACGTCTTTCACTGTTAGGTCGAAACCCACGTTGAGTTTGCGCCCCACTTCCCAGGTAAGGTTCGTGTTTTCGAAACGTTTAAAAACAGGACCTTTAAGATTTCTGCTCTGGCTGCCATAACCTGTGGAAAACTCTGGACTCTTTTCTAAGTCTACGATAGCTTGGTATGCAAAACGTTCTTGCCCCACTTGGTCGTTACCCACCAAACCGTAAGAGGCTCGCAATTTAAGTTGCTGTACCGTTTTCTTCAATGATTCGAAGAAAGGCTCTTCGCTAACGTTCCAACCCAACGAAACCGAGGGGAAGAAACCCCAACGATGACCTTTGGCAAAACTTTCAGATCCGTTATAACCTGCATTAAGTTCCACCATATAGCGATACTTATAGTCGTAAGAAAGTCTTGCGGCCAAACCCATACGACGTTTGGGCAGCGACGCCAAGAAGTTGTCATTACTATTTACATTGGAGTTGTACTCGTCAATGTTAAACAAGGCCATACCACTAACTGTATGATCGCCAAAGCTGCGGTTATAGTCCAGGTATGTTTGGAAATAGTACCTGCGGTTGCCGTTTGTGTAGAAGTAATTGTTCAATATATACTTCTGCGGGTCTGCAATAGGTTTTACCGTCATGTCGTACCCACCATCGGTAGCGGGGTTGGCAGCATAGTCGGTAAGCTGGTAACGGTTGTAGTCCTGCACCCTGTATTTGTAGTTGATGGTGTAGTTTTTGAAAGAGAACAGCGCTTTGAGCGATAAGCCCTTGGTGATGAAATCTAGCTTTTGCTCAAAGTTAAGATTGGCCACCACTGTACTTTCAAAGTCGTCGCGATATCCTTTTGTTGCTTCGGCCACGGGGTTAAGGGGATTGTAGTTTCCTGCCAACAAGCCTCCCCAACGATACCAATCGTCTTCGCCCTTGGGATACATGATGGGGAAGTCTACTGGATTGGCGCCCATAATAGAACCAAACACCTCTTTCGTTCCTCCACCCTTCTTGTCTGTGAGCATACCGTGCATGTCGGTCAGTTGCACATTGAGGTGAAGTGACAGTTTAGATGCCTTGGAAATATTGAAGTCTACGTTGTTTTGAAAGGCATACTTCATGTAGCTGGTGCCGTTGTCGTACGAAAAATACTTGCTGGAAACATCTTTAAGCATGCTGGTTTCGTGGCTGGCGTTGATGTTCATGAAGTAAGTAATCTTCGATGTACCGCCACGCACATTGAAATTGGCACGTTGGTTCCACGTTGCATCCTTGAAAATTTCCTTATACCAATCTACGTTAGGATACACGTAGGGGTTAAGTCCACGCATTGTGCCGTTAATTTTGTCTTCCGAATAAAGCAAATCGCCCGACCCTTGGTTTGTCACCGCCTCGTTATACATGCGCATAAAGGTAACGCCGTCTACGGTTTTGGGTACGTTGATGGGTGTGTTTATCCAGCTTTCCACACGCATGCCGATAACAGGACGGTCGAGGTCGGCACCCGATTTGGTCTTGATAATGAGCACTCCGTTGGCGCCACGCGTACCATACATGGCCGTTGCCGTGGCGTCTTTGAGAACAGAGAAACTCTCAATAATTTCAGGGTCGATGGCGTTAAGGTCGTCCTTAGTTATTTCCACGCCGTCCATCACGATGAGTGGAGAGGTTGCACCATTCATGGTAGACACGCCACGCACAAAGAAGTCGGCACCATTGTTTCCTGGTTCGCCGCTGCGCTGATAGGCGATAACACCCGACAACCTACCAGCAAAGGCGGTGGAAAGGCTTGTTGCAGGCACTTTCAGGTCGTTGGGCCTAACGGTTTGGATAGAACCCGTAACCGTTTCCTTCTTTTGGGCAGTTCCGAAAGCAGTGATAACGGCACCTTCGAGCATCTGAGCTTGGTCTGAAAGAGTGATGGAGAGCACCTTCACGTCGGTCACTTTGATTTTCTTGGTGGTGTAACCAAGGTACGACACTTCGAGGGTTGAACCCTTCGTAGCACGGATTTCAAAACGTCCGTCTACGTCGGTGGCTGTTCCCTCGGTTGTACCAACCACCTTCACAGTGGCACCCACTAGCGGTTCGCCCGTGTTAGAGTCGGTTACTACACCCACGATTTTTGGTGCCGTACTGTTTTGTGCAGGCGCAAGGGTTGCCTTTAAGCCGTTGGGAGTCGCTGCAACACTGAGCCAAGGCATGCCAAGCGACCAACCGCTAGCATGGACTTGGGTCTGCAACGCAGGGGCGAACATAAGTAAAGCCACGCCCGACACAGTACAACACAACTTTCTTGTTAACGTTGTTTGTAATTGCATAATTGGGTTTTTAGTTTAAAGATTGTAACTTTTAAATGGTTTGCTGATTTTAATAGCTGTTCCTTTTAGATTTAGTTGTAAGCAACATCCTATATCATCCAGTAGAGAATTGCGACACAAAAGTAACTATTTTTTTAAACTCTACGAGCAATTTTGCCAATATTTTTATTATTCCTTCATTAAATAACGTTAAACAAAGAAAAGCTAAGAGCATTACAAAAAACAACCCAAATCGGTTCGTCAAAGGACATCTTTCAATATTTCCTCTAATGAACCGATTTGGGTTAAATCACAAACTAAAACGGGAAAGGGCAGACTAGTCAAACTAATCGGGCTACTCCCAACTTAATTCTTGGTCTTTTCCCATATTATTTTGGGAGCCATTCCCAATTAATTTCTAGGCTTTGCCTACTTAATTTTAGAACCATCCCTAGCTTAATTAGACTGATCCCCATAAAAGTATTGGGCTAGGCGTTTGGTCTTTTGCCACCCCCTCACACCTTACAGCCACACTTTTTTCTTAGCCTTTCGGCTCTCGTTACTCATTCTGTCGAGTGCCGTAACCACATATCTGTATTTAACTTGCCCCTTATCATAAGGCAGCTTAATCCACTTATCGTGCGTGATAGCCACAATTTTGGCAGGATTGTCAATGTCAATGTCTTCTCCTTGGGCAAATCTGTACACCACATACTTTTGTGCAAAGTCGCCCCATCGCTTGCCTTTGGGCTCTTCCCAGAAAAGAACAAGGCCGTCGCTTGTCCAAACCGCTTTAAGATGTTTGGGCTTTTTGGGACGTTTATGGTCGATAAAGGGCATGAGGGGTTGCAGGGCTGGGGTCTTCCAATAATATGTTCGCAATGTCGAACCGTAGTTACCCATGTTGTCGGCCACGGCTTTGGCATACCACAGCACAGCCCCTTGCACGTTAGGCAGACTTCGGCGCAACTTAAACTTGGCCTCCATCTGGTTGGTTTTAGGGTTGGTTAGGTCGGCAGCCTTAACCGTTCGCTCTACGCTTTCGCCGATATAGAGCGGTCGGTTGCCTGCATACTTGTTCCACCACATGGCAAGTGTTTGGTAATCGGCCGTGGGATGACCAATCTTCCAATACAACTGTGGCACGCAATAGTCCACCCAGCCGTTGTTCACCCATAGCAGAACGTCTGCGTAAAGGTCGTCGTAGTTCTGCAACCCGGCTGTTGCACTGCCGTTAACAGGGTCTGATTTCCTGTTGCGATAGATGCCGAAGGGCGACACACCGAACTTCACCCACGGCTTGCGGTCTTTAATGGTTTGGCCCAAGCGTTGTACAAAGGCGTTCACATTGTTTCTGCGCCAATCGTTCTTGTTGGTTATTCCGCCGTTATAGCGCATAAATTCCTTGTCGTCGGCTATGGTTTGGCCAGCGGCAGGGTAAGGGTAAAAGTAGTCGTCGATGTGTATTCCGTCTACATCATAGCGCGTAACGATGTCGTCTACCACGCGACAGATGTACTCGCGGTTTTCAGGCAAACCTGGGTTAAGTATCAACTGACCGTTGTAGGGGAACACCCTATTGGGATATAGCGATGCAACGTGGTTGCGCGCTAAGGCTGTTGTGCCAGCCGTCTTTGCACGATAAGGGTTAATCCAAGCGTGAAGTTCCATGCCGCGCCGATGGCATTGGGTAATCATCCATCTGAGCGGGTCCCAGTAAGGCATGGGAGCTCTCCCTTGAACGCCCGTTAGGAAACGACTCCACGGCTCGATTTTGCTTTCGTAGAGCGCGTCGCACTCTGGCCGAACCTGAAAGATGATGGCGTTAACACCATCGCGTTGCAGTTCATCGAGTTGCTGTCTAAGCGTCTGTTGCATGGCGGCGGTGCTCATCCCTGTGAACTGTCCGTTTACCGTTTGTATCCATGCGCCCCTGAATTCTCGTTTGCTGTGGAGCGAGGCAGCACTAAGTTGGGGTGCGCCTGCAAACAACATGGTAGCCAAAAGTGTGGCTATCATCATTAGTCTTTTCATTTCCTGTTATTGTTTTCGTGCAAAATTAGTCAAAACACATGTAATAACCGCCGTTTGAAATATAATATTATTTAAGTTGGTGAGTTATTGAGTTGGTGAGTTTACAAGTTCGCGAGTTTTGGAATTTTATTGCATCGCTATTTCCAAAACAAGAGAGGTTGGCGAGTTACTCGGTTCGCAAGTTTTGGAGTTCTATTGCATCGCTACCAAACACAAGAGAGGTTGGTGAGCTGCTCGGTTGGTGAGTCGTTGGAACTTTATTTCATGCCACCGACAAACACTTACAAACTTATAACTTTGGAAGTGTTTGAAAGTGGAAGAAGTTGCCAACAATTACGAAACTGCGGCGAAAGTCTGCGAGGTAGTAGCCGAAAGGCACCTATCCAAATGAAAGTTTGTTGAGTTTGTTTCGCAGTTCTTCGGCTTTCGAACGTACAATGCTTAGCTTTATCTCACAGGTATTTTCGAAGTTGGTGGCAAGAATTCTTGCCTCCGACTCTTTTACCACACGCATCACGCCATTCGTCATTACATAAGGAAAGGCAAACGAAACCGTTTCTTCTACCAGCCTGTTTACCACTGGGGCGTTGTCGATAGCCAAGGCTGCGGCGGTGCGATAAGCCACGATTAACCCGCCCGTACCCAGGTTTACACCGCCATAATAGCGAACCACCACCACGAGAATGTTGGTTAGTTCGTGGCTGTTAATCTGCCCAAGAATGGGTTTCCCTGCCGTGCTGCTAGGCTCGCCATCATCGTTAGCCCTAAATTCTTGCCGTTCGGGGCCTAACATATAGGCGTAACAGACGTGTCGCGCATCGTAATGTTGCTTGCGATAGTTGGCTAGCAGGTCTTTTATTTGCTCAACCGAGTCAACAGGGTGGGCATAAGCCAAGAACTTACTCCGTTTCTCAGTGTAAACGCCTTGCCCTATACCGTCAATGGTTTTGTATTCGTCGTTCATCCTTCTATATATAAATAGGTGTGCCCCATGCCGAAGGATGGGGGTGTCTTGCAAAGTTAACACAAAAAGAACGATAAGGCGAAAGAAATTGTTCTTTTTCGTTCCTCGAAAAGTGCGTTTTCTCGCCATGACAATGTTCGAGCAAACTCGATGTTGTTCATTTGGCTTAACGAAAACGTTCTTTTCTCGTTCCTCGAAAAGTGCGTTTTCTCGCCATGACAATGTTTGAGCAAGCTCGACGTTGTTCATTTGGCTTAACGAAAACGTTAATTTTGTTTAGGCGGTTATGGGGCAACGGGTAAATTAACATGAGTAAGTATGCAGCAAGCTTATCAACTATCGGGGGTGTGGGGCTATGCAAGGCACGTATGTTCGTTCACACAAAAGCTTATAGGCTTATCAATTGGGAAAAGCCGAAAGAAAAAGTTACACGTCCCAGAATTCGGAAACTGAAGTCGCCTTTACTTTTATAGTCAAACATAATTGCTTTTGGAAAATTGTTGTTATAAATTTGCTTACGATGCACCTGTGGCTTTCCATATCTAATTTTGCTTGGCTATAATATTTCTATAAATTGAGAGGAGTTTATGACCTTTGTGATGCGATAATAAACCAAGATAAACTTTTCTCTCATGTGCGAAGTACTTTACAAAGACACTGTAATCTTTGAAATTCTGCCCCCTTTATCAGTGGCAAAATGTGGTTATGCTTTGAAAAAGGAATGAACTAATAAACTCACCTAAGAGGAGTGACGGGGTTAAAGAGTTAAGCCAAATGACTTATACGGAGTGGACGACAATCTTTGTCAATTCGCAAACTCGTACCCTCACCCACCAACTCATAAACTCACGAACCAACACGCTAGTCTACTCGTTAACCCCTCAACTCGTCAACTGTAACTATTCAGCAATAATGAACGTTGGTTATCAAGAACTTATAAACGTAATGTTGTGGTAAAAAGGCTCGAAATGACATTACTTTACCAGGCCTTGCATGTGCCTGCCTGTGTAACTTGTTGATAATCAATAATGGCTTATACGCTTCGTTGCTGAATGGTTACTCGTCAACTTGAAACTTGGTACTTGGAACTCGTCAACTTGAAAACTTGGAAATCGTCAACTTTTCAGTATAAATTTTAACATTATGAGTGCCCTTCCCATTCACCAATCGCCAACCTTGCCGCAAAAAATCGATTCTCGCGAAGGTTGTTTTTGATGCAAAAAGGGGTTAGCTTGTGAATGGAGTAAAATGAATATTTATTTTATGAAACAGCAATCTTCACCGTTTTTTGGGCTATTTGTGGCAAAATGTAGTGCAATATGCCGCTAAATGCAGTGCGTTTTGGTGCTAAATGCAGTGCGTTTTGGTGCTAAATGCAGTGCGTTTTGGTGCAAAATGCAGTGTGTTTTGGTGCAAAACGCAAGGTAAAATGCTGCAAAATGCGGTGCAAAATGGTGAAAAATGCAAGAGGGTGTGCATAAAAATTCAGTGTCATGGTACAGACAAAACCTCTACGAACCATGAAACACATAGCTAAAAAGGGCAAAATGGTCGTTAAAAAGTGGGGGGTTAGGGGTAAAATGCTGGTGTTGGGACTTGAAAAATTTCGAGTCAGCAACCAAACTAGAAAGCTAAAATGGTGCAAAATGCAGGTTTTGTCCCTAAAAGTGGACATGATAAAAGCCGTGGGAGGTTAGAAATAGTAGCAATTTACCTACTTTTTAACCTATATTTTCGCTAGAACGGAGTGAAAATTAGAACGATATTGTAAAATAAAAGATAATAATTTAAACTTTTGAGTTTATCAGTTTTTGAGCTTGTTAGTATCTGAGTTTATTCGTTTATAAGTTTGTGAGTTTTTGAGATTGTACATTGATGAGCTGATGTTTTCGGGAGTAGCTGGGTTTTCAGGAGTTTATAAGCCAGTGAGTTGATTGTCCTGCCCTTCTCATATGTGGAAAGGAGTGTTTGTTTTGTGTTGACATCACAAAGACAACAAAATTCTCTCAATTTATAGAAATATAAAAGGTCAAGACGGTTTCACTTACAAACTTAGAAACTTATAACTCAGAAACTTACAAACTTATAAACTCAGAGACTTACAAACTCAAAAACTTAAACTTCACCAATAAGCACGCCAATACAAGCTATTTTCAACTCTCGGTTCGGCATGCCTTATAGACGAACGAGGCTTGGCTGACCTAAAACCAAGCTCCAAAAATAGCAATAAAAAAAGCCGCGGGCAGCTTTCTACGCACAATAGCGCACTCCAAAAGCATGCCCGACGGCCTTGATATGAGGGTATGTTAATCGCTCAACTTGTGTATTACAAGCCCCGAACGCAGTTTTGGTTCGAACCAAGTGGCCTTCGGTGGCATAATCTTTCCGCTGTCGGCGATGTCCATAATCTGTTGCATCGACACGGGATAGAGGGCCAAAGCCATCTTCATTTCACCGCTATCTACGCGTTCTTTCAGTTCGTTTAGGCCACGAATGCCACCCACGAAGTCGATACGCTTATCGGTGCGAAGGTCTTTAATACCCAAAATCTCGTCGAGAATGAGTCGGCTAGAAATGTCAACGTCAAGCACACCAATGGGGTCGGCATCGTTGTAAGTGCCTTTCTTGGCTGTGAGACTGTACCATTCGCCATCGAGATAGAGCGAGAAATTGTGCAACCCAGTGGGATGATATATCTCTTTGCCCATCCTTTGTACGTCGAAATTCTTTTCCAGTTTCTCCAAGAACTGGGCAGAAGTAAGTCCGTTAAGGTCTTTCACCACGCGGTTATAGTCTAGGATGGTGAGTTGCGATGCTTGGAAACAAACAGCCATGAAGTAATTATACTCCTCGTCGCCCTTGTGGTTGGGGTTGTTTTTGGCCTTTTCGGCACCAACCAATGCGGCAGCGGCCGAGCGATGGTGACCATCGGCGATGTAAAGAGCAGGCATTTTAGCAAACTCCTTTGTGATAACGTCGATGTCGTTAGCGTCGGAAATAACCCAGAACTGGTGTCCGAAACCGTCGATAGGCGCAATGAAGTCGTACTCAGGCGCGTTGTTCTTAACGTACTTGTTAATCAGTTCGTCAAGCACCTTGTTGTCTGGATAGGCAAAGAACACCGGTTCGATGTTGGCATCGTTCACGCGAACGTGTTTCATACGGTCCTCTTCCTTGTCCTTGCGCGTCAGTTCGTGTTTCTTGATGGTTCCGTTTAGGTAGTCCTCAACGAAAGCACCCACCACTAAACCATACTGCGTTTTGCCGTTCATGGTTTGCGCATAGATGTAATAAGCCGGCTTTTCGTCTTGTACAAGCCATCCCTTGTCTTGGAATTTCTTGAAGTTACGTGCAGCTTGCTCGTAAACTTTGGGGTCGTACTCCGATGTATCGGGCGAGAAATCAATCTCAGGCTTGATGATATGGTACAAGCTCATCTCGTTATCTCCGGCCTCTGCACGAGCCTCTTCGGAGCTTAGCACGTCGTAGGGACGCGATTCCACCTTCTCAACCAGTTCTTTGGGTGGGCGGATGCCTTTAAATGGTCTTATCGTTGCCATAGTCTGTGTTACTACTTATTTACTTGGAACTTGGTGCATCCATCAGCGAAGTATGCGTTAATTTGCTTAGCTGCGGCCAATCCAGCATTGAAGTTGGCCTCTGCAGTCTGTGCGCCCATCTTCTTAGGCGTGCTAAAATATCTGCCTTCCAGCTTAGCGAAGTCGGCATCGGCATCGGGTTTGATGTCGGTAACGAACTTCAAGTCTTCGCGTTCGGCCATAAGTTTGAGCAGTTCGGCCTCGTTAATCACCTCCTTGCGGGCAGTGTTAACCAATATGCCACCCTTGGGCAAGCGGTTAACGAGCGCATAGTTGATGCTCTGTTTTGTTTCGGGTGTAGCAGGGATGTGCAAGCTAACGATGTCGCATTGGTCGAACAAAGCCTCTTGATTGGCCACAGCGTGTACGCCAGCCTCCTCGATAACGTTGGCAGGACAGAAAGCGTCGTAGGCATAAACGTCCATGCCGAAACCCTTAGCAATGCGAGCCACGTTGCGACCTACGTTGCCGAAAGCCAACAATCCCAGCTTTTTGCCGATAAGTTCTGAACCCGACTTGCCATTGAAGAACGCTCTAACGGCATAAACGAGCAAGCCAAGCACCAATTCGGCCACGGCATTGGCGTTTTGTCCAGGCGTGTTCTCTACGATGATGCCTTTCTCTTTGGCGTACGCCGTATCGATGGAATCGTAGCCGGCACCAGCCCTAACGATGATTTTAAGTTTGGGAGCGGCATCCATTACGTCGGGCGTAATTTTGTCGGAACGCACAATCATGGCCTCAACATCTTTCACTGCATCGAGCAATTGTGCCTTCTCGGTATATTTTTCTAGCAAAACAAGTTCGTGTCCTGCCTTTTCTATCTCTTCTTTAATGGCTTTCACCGCATTGGCGGCAAAAGGTTTCTCAGTAGCAACAAGTACCTTCATAAGGAAAACTGTATATACTTAAGGTGAATAAATAAAGGTGGGTCGAGGCCTAAAACGAGGCACACGGCCCACCACTTGAATACGAAAAATCTATCTGCAAACTAAAGTTTAGCCTCGAATTCCTTCATGCAAGCCACCAAAGCCTCTGCACCTTCGATGCTCATGGCATTGTAACAGCTTGCGCGGAAACCGCCAACGTCGCGGTGGCCCTTGATGCCCACCATGCCCTTTTGCGTTGCAAACTCCATGAAGGGTTTCTCCAACTCGGCAAAGTCTTCGTTCATCACGAAACAGATGTTCATCAGCGAGCGGTCTTCTTCTTTCACCGTTCCACGGAAAAGGCGGTTGCGGTCTATTTCATCGTAAATAATCTTAGCTCTTTCGATGGCCTTCTTGTCCATCGCCTCAACGCCGCCGCTCTTCTTAATCCAGCGTAGCGTTTCGAGTGCACAATAGATGGGAACAACAGGTGGCGTGTTAAACATCGAATCCTTATCAACATGCGTACGATAGTCGAGCATGGTTGGGATTTGGCGTGGGGCGCGTCCCAGTTTGTCGTTCTTCACGATGATAACGGTAACACCGGCCATCGCCAAGTTCTTTTGAGCGCCGGCATAGATGCAGTCGTACTTGGAAACGTCGACGGGACGGCTGAAGATGTCCGACGACATGTCGCCGATAAGTGGTATTGGCGAGTCTATTTCCTTGCGGATTTCCGTTCCGTAGATGGTGTTGTTGGTGGTAACGTGCAGGTAGTCGGCATCCGCGGGGATGTCAAAGTTCTTTGGGATATAAGTGAAATTGGCATCGGCCGATGTGGCAACTTCCACAACTTCGCCGTAAAGTTTAGCCTCTTTCATAGATTTCTTTGCCCATACGCCCGTATTAAGATAGGCAGCCTTCTTAATAAGGAAGTTGCAGGGCACTTGGGTAAACTGTAACGAAGCACCGCCACCGAGGAATATAACCGAATATCCTTCGGGAACGCTGAGCAATTCTTTAATTAAGGCAACGGCCTCGTCAACAACGGGCTGGAAATCCTTTGCCCTGTGGCTAATCTCCATGAGAGAAAGTCCAGAACCATTAAAGTCTAAAATCTGCTTCGCCGTGTTCTCGATAACTTCTCTAGGTAGGATTGAGGGGCCGGCATTAAAATTGTACTTCTTCATATTCGTTTATGTTTTTAGTAATATAGACATCCTTATGCGTGTTCTAAGCCTGCACGGGTTAGTGGCGTTGTGCATCCCTTCATGGCTTTTCGTTTTTCGCTTAGTGCCTTCTGCTTTTCTTTCACGTTGCGTAGCTTGCTACGCCTCGTTGGGGAAATGAGCCAAGCTTGTTCAGCTAAAATTCTGCAACCCATTGTAGGTGGCTTTTAGGACTCGCCTTTATCGTTAATTGGTAGTTGATGGTGCGAAGATAGTTTTTTTTGCTATTCCTGCCAAATTTTTTAGTGGATATTTTTCGTTTACCATGCGTCTTCGTTGCGAATGATTTGTAATGAAATAAACCTTAGCTGTAAAATATGTTGCAAAAAGTAACGAAAAGAACGATTATCCAATAACGGCAATTTGTTGTTTGCGCATGTCAATTGTCTTTTTGACACTCTGTTTAAATTTGTAAAAAAGCGCGACGTGAAGCCTTTGTGTGGTTCTTCACCGCGCTTTTTCTCACTTTTAAGGTTGTGTTTTGCATGCGTTCAAGCACTAGAAACGCGACACTATTTCGTCTATTTCCTTGCGAGATGATGGCTTTGAAGGCGTGTTTGCAGGATAACCGATGGGCAAAATGGCCACGGGATGCCACTCCTTGCCTAGCGGGAAGGCCGCTTGCAATGCCGCAACATCGAAGTTACACACCCAGCAACTGCCCAAACCCACAGCCGTTGCAGCCAAGCAAAGGTGCTCAATGGCTATGGCTGCGTCAATGTCAGCGTGGTTCTTGCCGTCCTCTTCGCGCACCCAAGCCCTGTCATCGGCTGCATATATAATAATGTATAGGGGTGCCGTTTTCAGCCAATCGCGGTTGTAGCACTGTTGCACCTTCTGCCGAGCATCTTCCGTTTGCGCCACCACGAAATGCCACGGTTGCTTGTTGCAGGCCGAGGGTGCACGTTGGGCGCACTCCAAAAGATAGTTCACCTTGTCTTCTTCCACTACTTGTGCACTGAAAGCACGTGCAGAAAACCGTTCTTTTGCCAAATTCAGAAAGTCCATTCGCTTTATTTTTTTTAGGGTTCAACATGTTGTACTGCGACAAAGTTAGCATTCTTTTGCGAGACGAAGGGCGATTTTACCACAGTTTTTTAGGTTTTTCATGCACAGAAAGTGTGCAAACAAGTCCTGTCACTAAGGCAAGTTCTTAACCTGCCTGCCGAAACATCAGCGCGATTTCCGTTCTTCTTCGCCTTACTCGCTCATCAGCAATGCTATCTCCTACCGAAAAAAAACACCGCGTAAAGCAACACTTAGAACCAAGGTTTGCGCCTTTGCAGAGAACATTTACAACCTGCCATAAACCAGTTAGCCCCGCCGCAAGCACCATTTTAAAAATAAAATTCCTAACTTTGTAGTCTTAATTAGATAATAGAAGATGATAGTTTGCATAGCCGAGAAACCCAGTGTAGCGCGCGACATTGCCTCTGTAATAGGCGCAACAACACAGCGCGACGGGTACATGGAGGGCAACGGGTATCAAGTGACGTGGACCTTTGGCCACCTCTGCACCCTAAAAGAACCCAATGACTACACCGACAATTGGAAAAGGTGGAGTTTGGGCGCACTTCCCATGATACCCCAACGTTTCGGCATAAAGCTAATTGAAGACCGCGGCATCGAAAAACAGTTCCAAGTGATTGAACGGCTCATGCAAAACGCCGACGAGATTGTGAACTGCGGCGATGCCGGACAAGAAGGCGAACTGATACAAAGGTGGGTGATGCAGAAGGCGCAAGCCAAATGCCCTGTTAAGCGACTGTGGATTTCGTCGCTCACCGAAGAGGCCATACGCCAGGGCTTTGCTAACCTTAAAGACCAAAGCGAATACCAACCGCTGTACCTCGCAGGGCTTAGCCGTGCCATTGGCGATTGGATTTTAGGAATGAACGCCACGCGCCTGTACACCTTGAAGTATGGGCAAAACCGTCAGGTGCTAAGCATCGGGCGCGTGCAAACCCCCACCCTCGCCCTCATCGTTAACAGGCAGAAAGAGATAGACAACTTTAAACCCGAAGCCTATTGGGTGCTTTCAACCATCTATCGCGACACACTGTTTACCGCCACCAAGGGCAAGTTCACCAACAAGGAAGAGGGCGAACGCGCCTTTGCCACCATTGCCGACAAAGATTTTGAGATAACGGGCGTTGTGAAGAAGAAAGGAACGGAGGCTCCGCCCCACCTCTTCGACCTCACTTCGCTGCAAGTGGAGTGCAACCGTAAGTTCGGCTACTCGGCCGAAACCACGCTTAACCTCATACAAAGCCTCTACGAAAAGAAACTTACCACCTATCCGCGTGTAGATACGCAATATCTTAGCGACGACATCTACCCCAAATGTCCCCTTATATTAAAAGGAGTGCGCGGTTACGAAACCTTCACGCAGCCGCTATTAGGCAAGGCTTTGAACAAAAGCAAGAAGGTTTTCGACTCGTCGAAGGTTACCGACCACCACGCCATCATCCCTACGGGCGTTCCGGCAGGCGCACTTTCGGATATGGAAAACAACGTGTACGACCTCGTTACGCGGCGTTTCATCTCCGTGTTCTATCCCGATTGCAAATTTTCTACCACCACCGTGACGGGCGAAGTAGACGACATAGAGCTGAAAGCCACGGGCAAAGAGATATTGGAACAGGGCTGGCGCGTGCTTTACGCCAAAGAAACAACCAACAACAACGATGAAGAGTCGGCCAAACAAACGGCCGAAGAACGCACACTACCCACCTTTACCAAGGGCGAAAAGGGTCCGCATACGCCCACGCTAAGCGAGAAGTGGACCGTTCCGCCTAAGTTCTACACCGAGGCAACGCTCTTGCGCGCCATGGAAACGGCGGGTAAATTCGTCGACGACGAAGAGTTGCGCAGCGCGCTGAAAGAGAACGGCATCGGCCGTCCCTCTTCGCGAGCTGGCATCATCGAGACTTTGTTTAAGCGCCACTACATCCGTCGCGAGCGAAAGAACCTTTTGCCCACGCCAACGGGTATCGAACTGATTGGCATCATTCGCGAAGAACTGCTGAAAAGTTGCGAACTAACTGGCATCTGGGAAAAGAAACTGCGCGACATCGAGCACCGCAACTACGATGCGCAGCAGTTTGTTAACGAGCTGAAAGCGCAGATAACCCAAATCGTTAACGAGGTGTTGGCCGACAACTCCAACCGCCACATCACCATCACCACCGAAGACGACCTCAAGAAAACCATCGCCAAGAAGAAGGCATCCGCACCAAAAGCCAAAACGCAAGCTAACCCAAAGGCCAAGGCGCAGAATGCAACAAAGGGCTCGGCCACGCCCGAACCAACCGCACCGCAAGCCCTCCAAGCCAACGACAGCATTGTGGGTAAGCCCTGTCCGCAATGCAAGCAAGGAGTTATCATCAAGGGCAAAGGGGCTTACGGATGCAGCAATTGGAAGGCAGGTTGCACATTCCGCTTGCCTTTCGGCGAGGTGTAGACACGAATGCCACTGCGTTTTGCCAACACTTTGGCATGCTTTCAAGCTTTCAATACGCGGCCACAACACCACAAATTATTGTTAAAGACCATTGTCTTTGTAAACTTTTTCGGCTCTTTTTGTGTCTAATTGGCAACAAAACGCACTTTTCGAGCAACGAGAAAACGCTTTGTTAAACAGTAGGCCAATGGCGAAACAGGCACACCACCCGCTCAATTCGTCAACTTACCAACACATAAATTCGTAAACTTGTGAATTTGTCAATTCGTCAACTCGTAAACCCATCAACTATTCATACAATGAAGAAATGGACCCTAAACCTAGGCATACTCTTTGCCTTGCCCACCATGCTCTTTGCCCAAACCCACCAATGGACATTGAAAGACTGCATAAGCCACGCCATGCAGCACAACATCAGTTTGCAAAAGCAACGCATTGCCGTTAAGTCGGCCGAAGAAGAGATGCTGCACAGCAAAGCCGAGCTGTTACCTTCGGTATCGGCCTCCACATCGCAAAATGTAAACTATCGGCCGTGGCCCGAAACAGGAGCGGCGCGAGTGGCCAACGGCTCGGTACAATCGAGTGTCGACAAGGTGTTCTATAACGGCACATACGTTATCAATGCCCAATGGACGCTGTGGAACGGAAATCGCAACCGCAACACCATTGCCCTTAACCAGCTGCAAATGAACAAAGCCGAGGCCGAGGCTATGGTATCGGCTGCCACCATACAAGAACGCATTGCACAACTCTACGTACAGATTTTATATTCGGCAGAGGCCATCAATGTAAGCAAGCAGGCCTTAGAAACGAGTGCACGAAACGAGGAACGAGGAAAAGAGATGCTGAACGTGGGGAAGATGAGCAAAGCCGACTTGGCACAACTCACTGCACAGCGGGCACAAGAAGAATACAACGTACTTTCGGCACAGAGCACATTGGCCGACTTTAAACGCCAGCTTAAACAGCTTTTACAAATCACCGACAGTGCCCCTTTCGAAGTGGCTGTACCTGCAACCACCGACGAAATGGCGCTACAATCCATACCCTCGGTTAGCGAAGTTTATGCCCAAGCCATCAGTTGGCGTCCCGAATTAAAGTCTGCACAGCTAGCCATCAATGGTGCCGAAACAAGCATAAAGGTGGCCAAGGCACAAAATCTGCCCACACTAAGCCTTGGGGCAAGCATGGGAACGAACACCACCTCGATGAGCAACAATGCCTGGGGCACGCAAATAAAAACCAATTTCGACATGGGTGCGGGCCTCACCCTCAGCATTCCGCTCTTCGACAATCGCAATAAGCGCACGGCCGTTAACAGGGCGCAATTCGAGAGGCAGAGTTCGATGCTCGAATTGCAAGATAAGCAAACGGCCCTTTATTCTAGTATCGAGGAATGTTGGTTGCAAGCCACCAACAACCAAAACAAGTACAAGGCAGCAAAGGTGAGTGTGGAAAGCGCACAACAAAGCTACGACTTGCTGAACGAGCAGTTCAACCTCGGACTAAAAAACATTATCGAACTGATGACAGGTAAAAACAATCTTGTAACCGCTCAGCAAAACGAACTGCAAAGTAAGTACATGACCATTCTCAACATCCACCTGCTTAACTTTTATAAAACAGGGGAAATAAAATAAAGGCAGATTGGGTTTACAGCTAGCGCATTACAGATTGCTTGTTAGCTTGCCAACTGGTTATGGTCAAACAGCATTGAAATTAGAAAACTTAGTTGAAGTTTCAATCATACACACAAGAACTCAACCACAATAAGAAATCGTTCTCCTTTCGCCAACTATCGCGTAGAGGTTGGCCTATTTATAGGGCAGGGTTGGACGCTAAACGCGCCCAACCCTGCCTTCTTTATTGTGGGACACTGCTAGGCCATAAGCCTTGGTCTGCTGCACTTGCGGGCGCACCCGATAGCGTTTATGGCAACAACTGTTTGTTTTGAAACAACTCGTTAATCTACTAAACTTATCAACTCGTTAACTGCTAAGCTTGTTAACTTGTAAACTTACCAACTCACAAACTTACACCACATAAACTCAAACCCTCACAAACTAACAACCTCATTAACTCATCAACTTACAAACTCACAACCCCATAAACTCACATCCTATCCCATTTTTTTGTATATTTGCAGTGATTTTTAAACGTTATGTCAATGGAAACCATGTCTGCGGCACGTCCGTTAGAAACCCCTGTACCCACTCGCGTTGCTGGTCAGCGCGACGTTTTGTCGTTAGCCCTAACGCCCATGCCCCTTTTGCAAGTGGCATTTGTGGGAGTGGGTGCACGTGGACAAATGGCCGTTACGCGATGGTGCCACATCCCAAACGTGCAGATTGTAGCCGTGTGCGACGTGTCTAGGCAGGCCGCAGAAGAGGCAGCGCAACACGTTGAACAGCTAGGCAAACCACGCCCAACCGCATATTGGGGCGAAAACGCTTATAGTCAGCTGTGCCAACAACAGGGTCTGAACCTCGTTTATGTGTGTACCGACTGGCTTTCGCACGTGCCAATAGCCCTCCATGCCATGCGCTGCGGCAAATGTGTGGCCGTGGAAGTGCCTGCCGCCCTAACTCTCGACCACATTTGGCAACTAGTAGACACTGCCGAACGCACACAACAACACTGCATGATGCTTGAAAACGCTGTGTACGACCATTTTGAAATGGCCGTGCGCGAAATGGCTCGCGAGGGTCTGTTCGGCGAGGTGGTGCATGTTGAAGGCGGCTATGCACATCCCATTGGCCACCGCTGGACGCCCTGGCGCATGGAATATAACCGCCTTACCTGCGGCGATGTTTATCCCACACACAGCATCGGGCCTGCCTGTCAGCTGCTAGACATCCACCGCAGCGACCACTTACACTACCTCACCGCCATGCACACCGACCCCATTTTGGGCAAGGAGATATATAAAGAGGTGATGGGAAAAGCCTGCCACAGCTTTGCCAACGGCGACCAAACCTCTACAATGATACGCACCATGAAGGGCAAAACAATCCTTATCCAGCACAATGTAATGACGCCGCGCCCGTATAGCCGTATGTTCCAGGTGGTTGGCACACAGGGATATGTTGCCAAATACCCCACCCTCGAAGTACTACTTAGCCCCAATGCAGCCACTAAAGTGGGCCTTGATATTGCCGAAGACAACATGCCTTTGAGTACTTTGCAAATAGAAACGTTGCTCAATCGCTATGCCCCACCCTTCTCCGCCCAAACTATTAGTATGGCCAAGCAACTCGACTCGCGCGGTGGCATGTCTTACTTTATGGATTTACGTTTGGCGCAATGTCTGCAACAAGGCCTACCACTAGACATGGACGTGTACGACTTGGCGGAGTGGTGTTGCATTGCCGAACTCTCAAAACTGTCTATCGAGCATGGGTCGATGCCCGTAATGATACCCGATTTCACACGCCGCAATGTCTTGCGGTAAACCAATGGGCGAAGTTTCCTCCCGCTCACGGCCGGACGCCATCCCCTTTCCGCCTACCCACCCCCACCCATAACCTCTTAAATCCTACATAGAGGCCGTTTGGACTTTTTATGTTTCTAAAATCCGCAAGGTTGCTTAAACGTTAACTTATGTCGGCCTGAACTCATCTCCTTTTTTGTAACATATTCTATTCTACTTAGCTTGTTTTTGGGGCTAAGACACACCGTTTCCCCTTACCCCATGTGGCGTGTTGGGGGCTATGCAAACATAACCTGAAAAGAGGTGTGCTTATCCGAAACCGTTGTTGAAAATGGTTGCATAGACTGGCTAGGTGGTGTATACGTTTAGGACTTGCCGACGTGCCGTCCTTTTCCATTTGGCAGGAACTGAGAACAGTTTGAAGATGAAGTTTTTGATTCTGCTTTTTTCTTCAGATCGAAACACTTGATGTAGGCATCACTCATAAGTAGCTTGTAGAGGTTTCTTATGAGCACCGTCACAATTATGAAAACGATATTCTCTGCCATAAAGGATTTGGGTAGATGCCGCCAGCCAAAGCCGTTGTTGAGTTCATCGAAGATGCGTTCACTGCTCCCTCCTTTGATTGTAGAAGTGCACAACGCCTAAGAGGCTCATCTCGTAATCGTTGGTCATGATGCAGCGGTAAGTATATTTTCCCTCCAAAGGCCAAGGCTGCCATATACACACTTCTGTCGTTAATACTCCTCCAAAAGCAGTGAAATTATCAGATTTTATTTGTACTTTTGCCATTGTCTGTTGCTTGGTTTAACACCTTTGATTTCAGCACTAAGTGAAGTGAATTTTGCAACAAGACAAAACACTGAGCAACTTTTGTTGTTCAGGCACTTATATTAATACTTGGGTTGAAATGTTGCGGAATTACGGATGTAGTTTTTCCACAAGATGTATGTTAAAGCATTGCAGATTGAGGCCTATGTATGAAGGTCGTGGTTTTTATGATCCCGTTTCATTTTGTCATCTAAATACAAATTCGCATGATGAATAAATTTTTGGGAGTGTTGTTTCTATTTGTGCTGTTCTCCTTCCCAACATTAGCTCAAAGTATATCTGGAGTTGTGCTGGCCAAGGATAACAAGGATGCTGTTGGGTACGCAACGGTCAGTTTAATAACAAGAGATAGCACTTATATAAATGCTACTGTAGCCACGGAGGATGGCAAGTTCACACTTGACACTAAAGGATGTACAGATTGCTTGTTAAAAATAATTGCGCTTGGATATAAGCCGTCCACTTTTAGTTTAGACTCTCTTCGTACGGCTTTTTTTATCGAAAAAGAAACGTATCAGCTCAAGGAGGTTGTTAAAAGAGCATCGCGACGCATTGTGAAGATGAACCGTTCGGGTAATCTTGAGGTAAATGTGGCCGGAACACATCTTGCTAACCGAAACAACATCAAAGAACTATTGCTTTCTGTGCCTGGTGTTGTAGAGAGGGACGGTAATATCATAACAATAAGTGGAGCGGCACCATTATATGTTGTCAATGGCAGAAAAGTACAGTCTTATGCCGAGATAGCGACACTGAGCGTAAAGGACATAAAGAATATTGCTGTAAACAATAACCCTGGGGTTGAATATGGGGGCAACGTGAAAGCCGTTATCATGATTACGACATCAGCTCCCCTTGATAGATTAACTCTCAACACACAGGCAACTGTAAAAAAGAGCAGGGCTTGGTCACATAATGAGTACCTGAATGCCATCTATGCCTTCAAAGATGTTACACTTTATGGAACATTGCAATGTGCAAGCTACAAGAAAAAGAGTTTTCAAGACATTGCCTTTTCGTCCATAGACAATACATCTGCGCCTTTATTCCTTAGCCATACTAATTTGGTATCATATCCGAGTGATATACGGAAGTTAAATTATAACTTTGGCGTAGATTGGCAATTGGCATCATCTCACAAGCTGTCGCTTATGTTAGACGGATTTGTTTCAAGAATAAACGATACCGGCAACGCTACAAATGATGTAATCAATCGTTCAGAAAGCAAAGTGTCGTTTCATAGTCTTTCTAAACTCAATGATAAGTTGGACTACAAACATGTTGCCCTCAACTACAACTATACCGACAAGCGAGGATTGGCTTTTTCTTTGGCTGCCGACTATGCGGCAACGCATAGCAAGAGAACACAAAATACCGAAGAAGTATTCTCTAACTCCAACGAAGCGACAAACGTAGCGAACCGTGTAACGAACAATTTGTTTTCAATCAACCCACATTTTATCTATCCTCTCCATCAGAGATTGTCTGCCCAATTAGGCGGACAATTCGATTACATCACAAATAAGAATAGATTAGAATATAGTCGCAGCATGCAGAAACGAAACTCTGAAACTAAAGAGCTTATTTCTGCAGCTTATATGGGACTTACTTATCAAGGCAATCACTATCAGGCACAAATCGGTATGAGATACGAGAACACTCGTAACACCTTTCAGCAGAATACACAAAAAACGGAGCAAAACAGCAGCCAGCTTTTGCCATATGCGTCCTTGTCATTTTCATTAGGCAACACCTCTCACCAAATAAGTTTCAAGTATGATATGCAACGGCCACCCCTCGGATTTATCGGTGGATATAGCTATTACCTCAATCGTTATAAGTTTCAAGAAGGTAATCCGATGCTAAGACCACAGAGGAACAGCACACTTGATTACGCTCTGTCTTGGAATAACTTTTATTTCTCCGCCAAATATCAATACGTGAAGTCGCCAATAATGGCACTTTCTACATTGGTGTCGTCTTCCGATTATGATATGGTCAAAAGTTCGTGGTATAATCTGGAGAAACAACATAACATCACTGTTATGATGAATTACAGCAAGTCATTCGATTGGTACAAACCATCTCTTACTTTAGCTTATATTCATCATATCAACTATCTTGCAACAAAGCATGAGCATACAGAGACACTCAGTCGGCCTGTGCCATATCTTCAAATGCAAAACACCTTGGTTCTCCCTTGGCTTGACGTTAATGTTAATTACGAATATACAGGAAAAGGCTATTTTAGAGTATTCCTGACCGAGGAAAGACATCTTCTAAACCTGTCCGTACAGAAAAGATTGTTACACGAAGCCCTGTCAGTCTCCCTGTATTGGAATGATGCGTTCAGACAAGACATCTCACGTTATGAAGTATACTATCAAGGATTATTATTCAGACAGACGGAAGACCAAGATAGACAGATTATAGGATTGACTGTCTCCTATCGTTTCAACAACAAACAAAGAAATCAGAAGATAAAGAGCAGCGACCAACTTCTTCGCTTGTAGTATGTACGGGTATTTAATCGCATAATCATGGATTTTGTTAAACAGAAAGTTGCTGTGGATCGTCTTGTTTAGCGATGATTACTAAACATTACGGACTACAGCCAAATATTGACGTAATACGTAAGAAATGTACGCTTGGTAAGGCCGGCGTATCTTTACAAGTTGAAAGCGTCTTTCCAGTGGCACATAATGAAGAAAAAGTAAAGAGCACTTCTTCATGTTTTGTTCTTATGTCTTTTGTTCTTTTGTCTACATGGCCGTGTGTATTATGTCAAAACACGAAAGATGAACGTCTTCGTTAAGCCCAATGAACAATGTCGAGCTTGCTCGGACATTGTCATGGCGAGAAAACGCACTTTTCGAGGAACGAGAAAAGAACGAGGCATGACCGAAAGCGTGGGACATGCTTTTAGCGATAGTGCCGTTTTGCCTATGGGCATATTGTAATTGGCCATCATGAATTCCTAATAGCCGTCCTATTCTTCATATAGTCGTCTAATTTATACTTCTCCATTTCAACAATTCTGTAAATAAACACTTCATTGTTGATTACATATAAAATGGTATTCATGCCTTCTAATTCAGGGCAGAACAATAGATACTTCGGATGTTTACGCATTATTTTTCTAAAAACTTTTGGTGCATTCCTCCCAAGAGGTCTTGAAAAAGTTCTATAACGAGAATCTAAACCACTATATTCTCCATCATCACAATATACGTATAAACGTCCTTTACATCTTTTGTCGAAATAAAAAAGATTAAAGGCCAGCCTGCTAGTATCTACTTGCAATGTCTGCTTATCTTTCAGTTTTAAATTCAAAACGTAGAGTGGCATTCCTGATTTTACTTCATTTTCAAAATGTCTAATGGCTGGCTCATTCAGAATTTTATGTTTTTGAAGATATTTCAGATACATACTATCAGCTCTATTGAACCACTGAGCGACCTTCATGCTGTCACTATCGGGGCTATACAATAATTTGTACGTTTCTTCTTCATTCTTTTCTAACGACTTTGCATAAGACAAGACGATTTTGTTGATGTAAGAAGCAGAGTCGAGCGCGCTGTAAGCACGCTCAACCTGTTCAATTAATGTCTGAGCATTTGAAATGTAGAAAAACAGACTGCCCATGATGAAAATTAAATATACCCTTTTCATATTTACTTTAATCCTCTTAAAAGAAAGAGCCACAAGTTTTATCAAGCATCAATGGGTAAACAACGGAACATATTCATACACCGTTTTGCGTCTGAACCAGATAAGCAATGGCTTGCCGTCCTTTCCGTTAACTGCTGGGGCATCCATCAATACGCTAAAACCCTTCTTCTTTGCTTGTTTCCCCTTAAAATACCAACGCAACCTTATCGCTCCGCTCGTCTTTATACCCTGTACGATAGCAGTAGAGTCTAGCTTTGTTATGTCTTGTTCGTGAACTATATCTAGACTTTCTATCATCGTGGGAGTCATCATGTTCCCCTCATTATCCGTAAAGCGAATGCTTTGTGGATAAATCGTGTATGGCTGACACACGTAGAATTTGGCTTCAACCTCCAACTCTGGGGAGTGTTTTATCCAAAACAGTAGGCATGTGGGAAAGGCAAAGGGAAAGAATAATGGCCCTGTTGAAATTGCTGCACCTGGTCCTCTTACATTAAGCATAATCGAATCTGGTGCGGTATCGCTGGTGTAAGCTATGTCGTTCACACCATTATAATCTGCCTTCTTCCATCCTTGCGTCTCCGTTATGTAATACGTAGTACGGTATATGCCCGCACACGAGGTAAGACATAGACAAATGAGTACTGAATGCGTAAAATAGAATCTTCGTCTCATATAAGTTACTTGTTTTTATATACAATCCACTGATACAAAGAATCAAAAATGATGTGTCTTAACGGATTCATTATTATATCCGTACCATCATAATGATAAGTGTAAGATGCTTGATTTGGTTTTGTTGTATTATTGTATCGCAAATGTAGCCTATTGAATTTATAGGTTTCTTGCAAAAGATCAAAATTTTGGCTTTTCTCGAAATTAACACTATACTTCGCGTTAGCTCTTTTGTAAATGTTTTTAATTGCATTCCATTTTTCTGCAGTCATGTCGGGTATCTCTAGTTGTTCAGCCTTTGCAAATGGAGATGACATCTGCTGCTCCTTAACATCTTTAGATAGGCCAAGATATTTTTCCACTTCTCTTTGTATTTCATTGCGTCTTACAGCATCCTTCACATAATCAGCTCCTTTACCTAGTGCCCAACCAAGAGTTGCACTTATTGCACCTGTCCCAAAACCACTCCAGAAGTCACCACCAGAGACAAGGGATGTTGCACCACCTATCAAACCACCAGCAGCAACGTTAGAAACACCTTCAAGCCAAATACTCTTCATGTTAATTCCAGATAGCGCATTTCCTACTAAGCCAGAGACGAAACCAATTAACGCGCCCCTACCAATATTGCCACCTGCCATGAGCGAGGACATCGCTCCCGTTACACTTCCCGCTACTCCGGCAGAGATTCCTCCAATAACACTTTGCGACAAAATAGCAGTTTTGGCTAGAGCTCCTGTAATGCCCATACCTACACCATAGCTTACAAGTGCAACGGCAGACATGACCAAGCTGCTTCCTATGTTCTTTAGTCCCCAATCTCCTTTCGTTATTCCCGTTGTAGCATAGTTTACAACAAAGGCTATAATTGCAGGTAAGAACCAAAACTCCCCATCCTTATCCACATACTTCAAAGGATTATTCAAACAATAACTATACCTGTTGAAGTTTTGCGTGAAGTCTGGCATTTGCACGTATGGGTCGGGACTTAAGAAACGACCTAATACGGGATCGTAAAGTCGGGCGTTCATGTTTATAAGGCCGAACCATGGCAGATATTCATGCCCTGTATATCCTCTGTCTAAAAGCAGTTTAGGTTCTTTACCCACAGCGTATAACTGATGCGTGTCAGGATTGCGTAAACGTCCCCACGCGTCATAGCTCAGTTCTTGTCTTAATGTGCCGTCTTCATTGATTATATGAGTGATGTTACCCAAATAGTCGCGCAAGATGTAGTATGTTGAGTCGACTCCAAAATCGTTGACGCATACGGCCAAGGCGTCGTAGGCATCGCCACCCAAATAGAAACGTTCCGTAAAGCTGTTATCTATCTCGTATCTTGCATCGATGTATTGTCTTGTTAATACCTCATCATTACCCTTACGTATCGTCATCTCAGCCCTGTCGCCCTCTGCATCATAACTGAACGAGGCCGAATAGCCGTTCTCCGTTATCTTGTCAGGACATTGGAAAGAATTATAGGTGATCTGCTGTTCACGGGTAGGCACATTATTCCCAATGGGCGTGAAAGCGGTAACCTGATAGGGCTTTGCTGCATTATCATACCCCATCACGCCCATTCCTGGCATTTCCAATACATTGCCATTATCAGCATATTTCACTTGTTGCGTTCCGATTTGGCACAGGCGGTTTAGTTTATCATACCCAAATGTTTCGGTAATATTACGTCTGTTGTCCGTTCTGCTTAGCAAATTGCCCGTTTGCACATCAAAATTATAGGAAATGTCTTGTACGTTACCCGTGGTTTGCCTTGTGGGTAAGCCTATGTTGCTATAGCTATAAGTGCGTACCAGCGAGCCTGTGGCAATTTGTGTGGGCTGGCCTAAGTCGTTTTCTTCAATAAGTTTCCAAACGCTTTGGCGGTCATTAAACTTTACTTCTGTTTTATGCCCGTTTGTGTAGAGATAAGTTTCCTTCATTTCCACACCATTAGGGTTATTTAGCGAATTGTACTTTATGCTTGCAACATTTCCATCCTTGTATGTGAAACCAACGTCAATACCAGACGCGTCGTCTAAGGAATGGGCAACTCGCCCTAAAGCATCATAGCTATAAGATTTAGCTCTCCTGTCAGAATATTCTTCACGCTCTAACTGCCCATCCTTATTATACGTATATGATACGTTGAACTCGGGGCGGTTGATTTGAATGGTTCTGCCGTACTTATCTTTTATGGTAGTTACAGTTTTGCCTCGCGCATCTGTTGCGGTAGAAGTGCAAATACCTGAGTTATCATACTTTTCCGTAAAGGTTTGTTTGCCTGCGCTCGGGTCAGCAATAGCCGTTCGGCGACCGAATCCATCGTATTCGAAAGTGGTTACCACGTTGCCTGGCGCGGTTATCGCACTGGGTTGTCCGTCGGGGCGCAACGTGTAGGTAATGGTTCCGCCAGGGTCCTCCACCTTTATCAGTTCGCCAATGGCATCCGTTGTCTTGGTCGAGGCGATGCCTTCCTTCGTTTCGGTAACGCTCTGGCCAGCGTAACTCCACGTAGTAGTCTTTCCCGAAGCCTCAGTTTGCTTTATGGGGCGGTCGTAGTTGTCATATTCGTAGGTGGTCCACAGCGTGGGCGCATCGCCCTTAAACGGCAAGGATGTCTTTGCAAGCCTGCCCTTATAGTCGTAGGCATTATCCACGAATTGCCACTTGCCGTCGAACCGCATGTTGCCCTTACGCACTTCGCGCTCCAATGCATCGTAATGCACAATGGTCTTGGGTTTGCCCGTAATGGTTTTGGCGATGGTGTACAGACCCTTTCCGCCCCATGCGGTGGTTGTGGTCGTCGTTATTCCATCGGGCGAAGTGGTGGAGACGGGTTTGCCCCACGCATCTGAAATAATGGTGGTTGTCCTGCCCTTATGGTCGGTTATGCGGTGTGCCTGCCCCCACTTGTCGTATTCGGCATAGGTTGTAGTCTGCCCCAAGGCATTTGTTTTTGTCAAGAGGTTATGCCCTATGGCATCGTAGGTATAGGTATTACCTAACAGTTCGGTAACGTTATACGGTGCCGACTTCTCGCTGGTCACGTTTCCGTGGGCATCATACGTCCAGCGCGTTTCGCTGGTCTTGTTGCCGTTGGTGTAAGTTACTTGCCGCTCGGGCATCCACTGGGCGTTATAGGCGTATTCCTCGCGCGTTGTCCAAGTGTTGCCGTCACGCCCTGATGTCGTAGCTTTTGCCAATGGCAACCCGACGAGATAACGATCAGACGTAGTGACGTTACGATAGGTCTGTACAGATTCAGTATAAATATTTCCATTCCCAAAGGATATGCGTTGTCGTGTCGGGTTGTTAAACGCATCGTAAAACAATTGCGTTTCTTTCTTCACACCTGTGAGTTTGTTGGTCTCAACAGAACGCGTCAGTATAGGATTACAGACCCCGTCGGATGTAAACGCCGTTTTTTCATACGTCATGTCCACCTCATGTTCTCGCGTCTCTATGTGCGTAGTAAGCCCTAATTTCTCTATGTCGTGGTACTCACGAGTAAAGGAGTTTGTTACTACATCCTCAACATTCGTTACCTCGAAACCGCGGAACCCCAGCCCCGTACGATGCATCACTGCCCCTTTATAACTGAATCTTCTTCTGTGCACAGGCTTGTCGTCATTCACCACCTCGTCTTCTGTCAATAGGAACAAAGGAGCAGTGAGGTGGTAATAAGGGAAAGTTCGTATCGTGTTAGACTCTTTATAGGGACAACGCTCATCAGTCATACTGCGGTAAGTGTTGCGATGCTTCATTCCATAACTATCGGTCACTTCCCTCAACAAGTTAGACAAAGCTTGGTTGCCCGAATATTTGTAACAGATAGCCTTTCCTTTCTCTATGGTTATCAAATGGCTCACGCTATAAGGGTTGCATACGTTTATAGGGAGAAGTTCCATGTTACTTGGAACAGGCATCGAACTTTGGGCAGTAGTGCTTATCACCCCATTGTGGTTCATAAACAGTCGTGCAACCGTGTCCCTTACACAAAGCAAGTCTGCACAGCCGTCATTATTTACATCGGTCAACAAATAGCGGTCTTTCTGCTCCCTATTGGTTATTGGCATCTCTATGCATTTAAAGCCCTTACCCGTTGAGAGGTAAACAGCCCATTTATTGCCTTTATCAACATAGACAGGTGTGTGAACATAAACAGTTTGGCCATGGGTTGGGCATCTAAGATGTTTTTTAGAGTGAAATGGTTCTATTACCAATAATGCATTACATTCTCTACAAGTGACATAGGAATTCTCACTTGAATAAAACTGTTTCAAGTTTTTATTGCAGTAACGACATTTTTCAGCCACAATGTTCAAGATGGGTTCATTAATCTTACAAAAGGGACAAGTACTAGGCGACCAAACGGGAACATGTCTCCCGATGTTTGAACTGTATGAAAAATCATTTGGAGGAACAATGATGTCCATCTTACCATCCCCATTCAGATCACCAAAAATATTCGAGTGTTTGGAAGGCGCATTAATACCTTTAACGTCAAACAGCTTTACGAAACTCTTTTTGGCAGTTGAATAGCTATATACGTCCAACCCATCCCCTCTATTGTGGCAAAGCTCCATCTTACCGTCGCCATCTACATCCATCGGAAAGACATCCGCATTGAAATCCAAATCGAAAAGCCTTGTCTCACTAATCTTTGTCTTTTCATCTAGGTCTATAAGCGAGAACCACGAGCCTACATAATTGTGCGTAAATGTTTCATTGTGCGAGATGGTTAGCAGCTGTGCTTTACCCGAACCAAGGAAGTCGCCAAAGAAGTAAACACGCGACATCGGGCTATGAAAACGAACACCATCATAAGCCACTCCCTTTACGGCAACATAAAAGGAGGTTGAAGGCGTGTCAAAGTCGCGACACTTATAAGTGGTTATTAATAGTTGTGTGTCTATTGTTGAATAGCCACCAAAGTTAACCTTCACTATTTCGTCCACCCCATCGCCATTTACGTCGGCAGCCTGTATGGTTTGGAATCCATGACCTGTTTGAATTTTCCGGATGATATTGTATAATGATAAGCCAGGTGCAATTAGTATGTCTTGATCTGCCGGATAGCCACTGCCATATTGTACGGCATAGATACCAGAAACTATGTGTGGCCCATTAACCACCGTATATGGACTAAAGGCTCCAGGCATGGTTATCAACCCGTCATTGTAACGTCCGTCAATGAATTTCCCACGAACATAGATGGGCTTAAGCTTGTCAGTCGGTGCGGTGTAACTCGTTATTAAGGTTAGTTCTGATTCACGTCGTAATGAATCGGGAGCGTTATCAGGCCAATACAGGCATTTAAACTTCAGCGGTGCCATCTCCACTCCTCCAGATGAGCATCCTATTTGCACAAGCTGGCTAACGTCTTTCAGTTCGTGCGACAGCCGATAGGTGCAAAGTTCCTCAAAGGTGTTGCCCACCTTGTTGCGCGACACGACACTTTTGAGCAACTTGTCGGCAGCAAGGGCCACACCGCTAAGGTAAACGGTGGTGAAATCTTTGCGCGTCTCGTAGTTGAACAGCATTTCGGCCGTATGCTCCGCCTCGCTTCTCCCGCCATAGGCAATGCGAGAGAGGAAATGACAGTTACCCGACACGGTGTATTCGAAGTTTATCTTATACCCGTTTCTGTCCACCATCTCGGTTATCGGATAAGCGGGTTGCGTTTTGGTGTTGTTCTTAAATCCGAAGGTGGCCGTGTTCCCATTAGGATAGGCCACGGTGAAATAGGCTATTTCCCCGTTCGCAAGGTGCTTCTTCACCAAGATGAAGCCTTGCGAAGTTTCGTAATCGTATTGCGTCAGCGTACCAGTATTGCGCACCAACCTCACCCCGTCGAGCGCAAACGCGCACTCAGCAGGTTTCGACAAGTCTACGGCTGCCGTTTGCCCGTCATAATGTATTGTTTTCCCCACAACATTGATGGCCGAAGCCCCAGTAACGTTCCATCCATAACCAGCCGTCCCGTTACCCCCTTGACTGTTGTAGGCAATGGCCACTTGCGGCGCTTGTCCCTTGCAGGGTGCGGTAAGAATGGGTATGGCGTAGGTCTTCCCGCCCGTCGGCGTAACGCCTTCGGTAAATGGAATCTTACCTACATAATGGTTGCCTTTCTCTGCAACGGATTGCAAGGCTGGCATCGCGCTTCGTAATGCACGTTTCGGCTCTTCCTTATATAATATGGTAGGAGCCTTGTCTTCAATCGGGCCTAAGTCCACTGCTTGGTACTTGTAACGGTAAATAGTATCGCCTTTGGGCGTCACTTCACGTTCAATCACCAAGTTCTTCTCGGGTTTTACGATGGAGTCAATCACAGACTGTTTGTCCATTATCTTGTTTGTTCTTGTTTCTGCGCTTGCTCCAGCAGAGAGAAATATCCCAAACAACCCCGTTAAAAGTATTTTATGTAAATTCGTTTTCATAATGCTAGTTTTTAAGTTATTCCTTAATCACTTTCCACGAGGTGTTTTTGCCGTCTAATCGGATGTGCAGCACATACACGCCCTTGGCATAACTCGCCATGTTCACCTTGGTAACGGTGCCTGCAATGCCACGCCTAACGAGCAGCGCGCCATTCGGTCCATAAAGCGAAAGCTCGCCTTGATTTTCTGTTGAATACGCGTCTAGCGCGATGGTAAGTTCCTCCTTAACGGGATTGGGATAGATGCGCAACTGTTGTTGTGCCAAATGTTCATAGAGAAAGGCAGTGTCTTTTTGTTGCACCATGCTTTTTGCTGCATGCGTTTGCAGCACCACAGTGCGGCTGGTACGGTTGCCGTTGGCATCGTATGCGTAAGAAACCTGTTGCGCCCGCATAGAAACGGCCGACAAAGCAAATGCGGTAATCAGTATAAGTCTCGTCATACAAAAAATGTTTAGAGTTGATAAATTGTTTGAGTAAGCTGGTTAATATTACAAATGCAAATATAGCGATTATTCTTGTTCCATTCAAACATTTTAAGCAAAAAAATATAGAGATTAATGCAGAACAATAAAAAATACCAAGAAACAGGGATGCGCAATAAATAGATTGTACTGGACAAAGATATGATGAAATCTAAAATTCTGCCCATTCGTCTGTGGCAAAACATGGCCATGCCTTAAGTAAAAAGGTAACCTGGCGGGAGTTCTTTCAATACATTCTTTACAAGTTGGAAGCATCTTTCCTGTGGCATACCATGAGGAAAAAGAAGAAGGACTTCTTTATGTTTCTTATGTTCTTATGTCAAAATGGACGTATTTATGTAAAAACATGAAAGATGAACATTGTCGTGGCGAGAAAACGCACTTTTAGAGAAATGAGAAAAGAACGGCGCATGGCCGAAAGTGTGGGACATGCTTTTAGCGTTAGTGCCGTTTTGCCTATGGGCATATTGTAATTGGACATCAGGAATCCACAATAGCCGTTCTATTCTTCATATAGTGCCTTAATTTATGTTTCTGCATTTCAGCAATTCTGTAAACGTACACGTCATTGTTGGTTACATATAAAATGGTGTTCATGCCCTCCAATTCAGGACAATACAATAGATAACTTCGGTTGTTTACGCATAAGTCTTCTAAAAACTTTTGGCGCATTCCTACCAAGAAGACTTGAGAAAGTTCTGTAACGATTATCTTGCAAACGATACTCTCCGTCATAGTAATATACATATAAACGTCCTTTACATCTTTTGTTGAAATAAAAAAATAAAGGCTGGCTTATTTGTATATACTTGTAGAAGTCGTCTTGACTTTTAATGTTTCTATAATTTGAGAGGAGTGCAGCACAAGTCAACTCATTGGCTTATAAACTCACGAAAGCCCAACAACTCCCGAAGGCATCAGCTCACAAACTCGCAAACTGAAAAAACATCATCTCAAAATCTTAAATCATTATAATTTATTTTACAATATCGCTCCAAATTTTACTCCGTTCTAGCGAAAATATAGGCCATAAAGTAGGTAAATCGCCACTATTCCTAGCCTTTTACTCCATCCAACATGTTCGTTTTTAAGAAAAAGACCTGCATTTTGCACCATTTAGCCTTTCTAGTTGGTTGCCAACTCGTAGTTTTTCAATCCCCAATTACCTGCTTTTAGCCCCTAAAACTCCACTTTTTAATGGATATTTTGCCCCTTTTGAGCCATGTTTTAGTGGTTAGAAACGGTTTTGTATATACTATTTCAGCTTATATTTATGCTTATCGTCTTGCATTTAGCAGCATTTTGCACTGCGTTTAGCACCAAAATACCTTGCATTTAGCACCAAAACGCACTCCATTTAGCACCAAAATGCCTTGCGTTTAGCACCAAAACGCACTGCGTTTAGCACCAAAACGCACTACATTTAGCAACAAATGGCCCAAAATCTGACGCCAAGTGCGGTTTTATGCAATGCGTATTCATTTTGCTTGCATTTACCACTAACCCCTTTTTGTATCAGAACCAACCTTCGCGAGAATTGATTTTTTGCGGTCGGGTGGATGCTTGGTGGATAACGAGGGCACTCATAATGTTAAAATTTGTGCTGAAAAATAGACATTTTTCGAGTTGACGAGTTGATGGGAGGACGAGTTGATGGAGGACGAGTTAGAACGCTGAGAGGTGAATCCATCTTTTCACCCTTTCACCCTTAGAAGGGCGCAGCCATTTTTTCACCTTTTCATTTTATAGGAGTTATGGAGTTAAGGAGTTATGGAGTTAAGGAGTTAAGCCAAATGTGTAGGTGGCGTTAGCCATTTTTTCACCTTTTCACTCTTTCACCCTTTCACCTTTATAAGCCCTTTCACCCTTTCACCTTTTCACCCTTTCACCTTTTACCCCGAAGTGGTACGGAGAAATCCTAGTTACCTGCTTTGCGTTAAGAAAACAAGCGGGCCATACACCCTCCCCGTTACTGGCATTATGCCATTGCAGGGAGTTTGTATGGCCCACATACGTTTTTTGTTTGCCTTGTTGTGTTCTGCGTATATTTTAGTTAGATTTTGGGTTTTGTTCCAATACGCCGTTATAAGCGTTGATGGCCGATTGTGGAATGAAGTAAATTACTCGGTAGTCGGTGGCAGAAACATCTTGCATGGGTTGATGCGGCCCAGGGAAACGGCGTGTAAGGGTATCGCCGTTGCGGAACACATCGTAGCTGCGTTCGGCTTGGAAAGCCAGTTCCAACTGTCGTTCCTTGTCTACTAAGGCTTTGGCCGTGGTAGCGTTAAATTGGGCGGCCGTGTAGCTTCCGCCAACGATGGCACGTTCGCGAATGGTGTTAACATCGGCCATTGCCTTGGCGATGTTGCCCAACTTAACGTTCGCCTCTGCACGATTGAGATACATTTCGTCAAGGCGCGACACGATGGGTGAGTACAATTGGTTTTCTTTACCACCCTGCCGAGAACACTTAACCACATAGAACATGGGGTAAACGCGATTGAGTTTCATTTCATAGTCGAGCACGCCACGATAGGTTTGCCCGTCGTAATTGATGGAGTAGAGGCGTTGCGTTGCGTCTATGGGTGTCAGGGGGATGAGATTTTTCCTCTTCATCCCAGACGAATCGCATACCAATTTTCCATCAGGTTGGCGCAAATAAGGCAGCTGCACATAGTTGAAGTTTACCTGAGTGCCATTTGCATCGTACACGTTTTTGATGAAACGGAACATTGGCGTGAACTTAGTTGTATCGTTCTTAACATATTGCGGCTCGATAAACTGGGCACGAATGTCGGTGTATTTCTTGTTGAACCAATCGTTCTGTCCTGTTTCGTTGAGCAAATCGAGATACTTGGCAGAGGCATACATCTCACCCCAACCCATGCCACCGATGTTAGAGTACATGCCTCCGATGGTGTAATGGTAAAGGTCGTCGGGGAATTCAGAGTCTACCCGCTTCACCACGAATATGTTTTCGGTGTTGTTTTCTGGTTCTAGCGTATTGCTCTTTCCATAGTCGTCGCGACTTAGCAACTTAAACTTGCCAGAGTCGATAACCTTTGTTGCATATTCAACACTCTTCTGTGCGTAAGTGGTGTTGGGCGTTTCGTAAGTGCCGCTCATATAGAGGTAAATTCTGCTAAGCATGGCCCAAGCAGCCTCTTTCGAGGCGAAGATACACTTCTCGCCTTCGTGTAACTCTTGTGTCATCAACGTTGCTGCCTTCTCCAAGTCGTTAATGGCCTGCTCGTAGGTTTCTTTTACGGTAGAGCGTTTGGGCAGAATGGCGTTGGCTGGGTCGGCAGGCGTACCGTTTACGATGGGCAGTCCCAAGTTGGTTTCGGGGCTTTGAGCGTATGGTCTGCCATAGGCGCGACAGAGATAGAAGTAAATCATGCCGCGCAGATAATAGCATTCGCCCAACTGCGTGTCGGTAACGGCATTCTTTCCCTCGGGTATTGCCTTGATGATGTTCGATGCTTGGGCAATCACCTTATAGCTATAGTCCCAGAAGTTTTGCAGTCGGTAGTTGTTGGGTGTGCGCGAATATGAGATAAACTCGTAGAAGGCATCGGTGGAGGTTCCGCGAATCATCATGTTGTCGCCAGCATACTCGCCACAACGATACATGGGATCTGACCACGTTTTGAGGTATCCGTAGCAGCCGTTAAGCAGGTAAGGGAAACTCTCTTCTATGTTCTTGTTTATCGCTTCTTCGTCCATCATGTATTCGGGACGGCGCTCTACGCTGCACGAAACCAATGCGATAGCTGCCAATAGCAGTATATATATCTTTTTCATAGGGCTGTATATTTTTTAGAATGTTACGTTAACGCCGAGCATAAACTTGCGTACAGAAGGATAAACACCTGCGCCCGTAGAGATGGCGAGTGCGGTGGAGCGTTCGCCAGAGGCGTCTCTGCCATTGTCGGCAGCGGGCAATTCGGGGTCTACGCCCGAGTAGTCTGTGATGCAGAACAGGTTTTCGCCGCTGACGTAAACGCGCAAAGCCTTTACGATTTGGCTTTTAAGGTAGAAGTTGTAGCCCAAAGTTATGGAGCGTAGCTTTAAGAAATCGGCACTTTCCAGATAACGTGTAGAGGCTTTGTTGGAGTTGGTCGGATTGTTATAGCTTGCCCGTGGGTGTGTGGCTATGTCGCCTTTTCTTTGCCATCTGTTCCTTCCCTTTTGCAAGCGGAATTGGTTTCGGTCGGTATAGGCACCATCCGAGTCGTACTCTTGGCGCGAGTAGTTATAGATGTATGCGCCTAAGGAGTAGCCGAACACGGCGTTGAGGTCGAAACCTTTGTAAGTAAGTGTTGTAGAGAAACTGCCGAAAACACTGGGCGTAGCACGCTTGTCGAGCGCCACTTGGTCGGCCTCGGCATAGTTTTTTGTAACAACGCGGTTGCCGTTGGCATCGGTAGTGAACCATTGTGGTGCACCTGTTTCCGGGTCGACACCTGCCCATTCGCGTAGGTAATAGGTGTCGGCACTCAGTCCTGGACGCAGCAACGTGTTGGTGGAGCCTGCAATGCCGTCGTCTTCTATTATTTGGTCTCTGCCGCTATACAGTTTCTTTATCTTGTTAGAATTGGTAGATAGGTTGGCGTCGAAGGTCCAAGTAAGGTCTTTGTTCTTGATGATGTCGGCCGAAAGCGTTGTTTCGAACCCCGTGTTGGTTAGTTCGCCAATGTTCTGCCAGATGCTAGTAACGCCCATAACGCCCGAAATGGGTACGGCGAAGAGCAGGTTGCTGGTGCGCTTGTGGTAGAAGTCGAAGGTCATGCGCAAGCGATGGAACATGTTCAGGTCTAGTCCCAAGCCTGTGGTGTAGCTCTTTTCCCATGTTAGTTTTTTGTTTGCTAACTGCGAAATCACTGCCCCTGGCACTCCGTTGTAGCTTGCACGCAGGCTGTATAGTCCGTATTGGGGATAGAGGCTGTTAGGACGGCTACCCACAGAGCCATACGATGCGCGTACCTTTAAATAGTCTACGTGTGGCACTTTGAACCATTCTTCGGCCGTGGCAACCCATCCACCGCTCACAGAGAAGAACGTTCCGTAGGCTGCATCCGCGCCAAAGTTGCTTGCGCCATCGGTTCTGAGCGACAGCTGCAGCAGGTATTTGTCGGCATAGTCGGTGTTGAGGTTGGCGAAGAACGACTGAACGGCCCACTCGTACTTGTTGCCCTTAACCGATTTGGGGGTGGAGGTGACGTCTAATTGGGCGTAACCAGGCACCAATCCTTGGCCGTCGCCGCTGTGGAAACGATATTCGCCATCGTTAAATTCGTAGCCTAGCATTAAGAAACCGTGGTATTTGCCGAAGTTGCGAGTGGCTTTAAGCAGTTGGTTGGTATAGCGGCGGGTGTTCGTGCTTGTGCTTTCGCTTACGCGCCCTTCATCCTTTGCGCCCGAAGTGCGTGGGTCTACGTAGCTTTTGTCGAGGTGCGAGGCCCAACGATAGCTGTTGACCGACGAGAATGTGAGCCAGTCGGTGAGGTACAGGTCGAAGTCGAAATTGCCATTAAAGGAGTAAGAGTCGTATTTGCTCCAGTTGTATTGCAGTTCGTATAGATAGTTTGTCGAGTTGCTGTTCACCCACGACGATGAGTAGTTGCCTATGATTTTGCCGTTGGCATCGTAAGGGCTATCCCAAGGCAACATGGAGTACATGGCGTTGATGGAGCGTTGACGGTCGTCGATTGCTCCCTTGCTGCCATTTATTGCAGGGCGAATGGCAATCCAAGAATAAGGACGGAAGTTCAGTTTCACCATCGTGTTGTAACGTGTGTAGTCGTATCCGCGTACGGCTCCGTTTTCCTTATACACGCCACCTGTGAACACAGCACTGAGCTTTTCGCCGCCGCTGTTGATGGTGAGGTCGTAGTTTTGTACGTTACCGGTGTGTGTGGCTAGTTTCCACCAATCGAAGTTGCTTTCGCGGAGTTTCTCGTTCCAACGTGCGAAACTAAGTTCAGCCGCGTTGCTGAATGATTTGTAATAGTCGTACAACTCGGCTCCGTTCATCATCTTCACGTTTCCGTTGTTTAGGGTGGATATGCCTGCCTTGGCCGAAAAGCTGATGCTTGTTTTGCCGGTTTGGGTTCCTTTGGTGGTAACAACGATGACGCCGTTGGCTCCTTGCGAGCCATATATGGCTGTTGAGGCGGCATCTTTCAGTACGGTAAGTGTCTCGATGTCGTTGGGGTTGATGTCTCCTGGGTCTTTGCCCACGATAACACCGTCGATAACCCATAACGGAGCAGTGCTGCCGTTGATGGTAGATTTACCGCGAACGATGATGGCGCCGAATGAACCAGGCTTGCCCGAACCAGGCATAACATTCAGTCCAGGCACCTTTCCTGTAAGCATGTTGGTTACGTTGGCGGTGGTTACGTTGGTTAGTTCCTTACTGCCTATGCTCTGCATAGAACCGGTAAGGCTGTTGCGCTTTTGGGTGTTGTAGCCCACCACTACCGTTTCGTTTAGCATGGTGGCCGTAGAGGTCATGCTCACGGTAAGGTTGTTGGTGGCTCGCACTTGCATTTTCTCGTAGCCCAGCGATGTAACTACAAGTTGATCGCCTGGCTTGGCATCAATGGTAAACTCGCCATCTAGGTTTGTTACAGCTACTTTTTTCGTGCCGTTAACCGTGATGTAGGCTCCTGTTAGTGGCTCGCCCGTTTGCGAATCAATTACTTTTCCTTTGATTGTGGAGGTTTCTGTCTGCGCAGTTGCTGTGTTGTTGGCGTATGCTCTGTGTGTGGCAAATGGGCAGCACAACAGAGGCAATGCTAGTAACAGCATCCTCCCAAGGTTCGTTTTTCTCATTGTCTTCACGCTTTTAAAGGTTTTGTTATTGTTAAGAGTATTTTGTAGTAGTGTTAAGAGTATGGCTTTGTGTGCCGTAGAATGTTAGATGGGTGCAAATTTATAGCATTTTTTTTAATCTACACTAGTTTTGTTTTATTTAACACAAAGGGGCGTGTGCTTTCTTGTTTCGTTGCGAACAGGGTAACTTAAAAACAGAACCGTTAAGGCGACAGAATGAATGTGGGTAGAGGTTGGGTGGTGATGAATATGCCGTAAGCCATGTACTACTAAACAAGTTAGGTTTACCCAGTGACAGAAAAATAGGGTTACTCCCCTTTGTTAATTGTGGTTTGCGTAATTACGCAATGGTCTTAGCTTTGTTTTTTTCCTAATGCTATTTAGTAGATTGGTGATAAGAACATTGGTAACATTACTTCTTTCTGTTTAGATTTGGGCTATCGCTATCAATCGGAGAGGGGAATTATGGTGCGAGTAGGGCTTAGTCCTGGCGTAGCTTTGAAATCGTATGACGAATCAGGGCTAAGAAATAAAGGTGTTAATCGTGCGGCTGTATTTTATCCGTATGTAGGCGTTGGATATAATTTTTAATGAAATAAAAAACGTACGAGAGCGAAAGAGATACTTATTGGCAGCTCTTCTAGGATTATCTGTATGTGCTTGTAGTGCTGAGGATATTGCTGTATGGGTGGAAAAACATCATAAAGGCGTAGCCTAAGATTGTCATCTCTTGGTTTCTATAAGGCACACTTCTTATTTTAAGCAATTGAAAACGCCACATGTCCTAAAACATGTGGCATTTTATTTATTTTCTTTTAGCCTTGTTGTTAAACCTTGGTTTGCTATTTGTGTGTTTGCAAGCCAACTAACTAGCCGATGGCTTAGAATCTATATCCCACGGTGAACAACAACTGGTGGCGTTTGTTGCTGACAGATACGGCAGAGGCTTCGTTTGTTAGGGGCTTTTTGGTTGTTGGGTCTACTGTTGTCAGTCCGTTCGTGAAGGGATAGAACTCTCCATCGGTTGTGCTGTATTGATAAGCTAGGTCGGCCGACCATTGTTTGCCGATGAAACCCACGCCGAGTGTCATGCGGTTGGTGCTCTTCCAGTTGGTGTAGTCGGCAGCCGAGCTGTAATACGAACCTTCCGAGTTGAGTGTGCCATCTTTAAAGGCATCTTTTTTGTAGGCGGGCGATACGTAATTGTAGCCAGCACGTACAGCAACCTGCGGCAGCACCTTATATTCCATACCCAACTTCAACGTGGCAACGCCGTTAAGCGTGCGTTTGGCATGGTTGTTCATCACCTTATCGCTGGCCGATGTTTCGTGCGTATAGCCATAATAGTCTTGGTATTCGCCATCAATATAGCGGTTGTCCATCGTTGCATAGTCGGCATAGCTAACCGATGCGCCCAATGCCAAGAAGTTGCCAACGGTGTGGCCTAAGCTGGCACCGAAGGTCCAAGGAGTGAAAAGCTTAAAGTTGTAGCTCTCGGTGGAGCGTCCATTGCTGTATCTGCCTTTGTTTTCGCCTTCGTTTAGTATGGTGGTGTAGTTCTCTGTCTTCAAGTCGTACCATGTAGGCGAGTTAATGGAGACACCAATGCGGAAAGGCGAGCCTTCTATGGGGCGGAAGATTGCGCCTGCACTAAGGTCGAACCCTGTTCCTGTAACCTTTCGTTCGTCGGCTATGGTTGCTGTTCCTATATATTTATCAGACTTGTTTACGAGGCTTTCAACATATTCGGAATAGCCCTTGTAATTAACGGTGCGCAGGCCAAGTGTAAGTCCTAGGTACACACGTTCGTTGATATTGCCGCTGATGTTGAAGTCGTAGTTGCCGATATAACCGTGTTGCGAGCGATTAAAGTCGTAGCCGTTGGCTGCATCGTAGCCAGCTTTTGTAGGGTCATTCTTATCTATTAAACGTGAGTTCCAATACAGATAGTCTAGTTGGCCATAGTTTCTAGACACGTCGAAGTTTTTGGGATTACTTTCTGCATATCCGATATACACATCATTATGCTTTGGGTCTTGCCTTATATTGTAGCCTCCATTGTACAGCGAGCCGCGCAAGCCTTTAAGGTAAGCCTGTTTGCCCAATGAGGCATCGCTTAGCTTGCCGGCCGCGCTAAGGAAATAATTGAAGTTGGTTCCCTTGCTGAAATTGAAGGCGAAGTTAACGAACGAACGTTCGCCCATGCGCATTGAACGGTAGAACCCTACCTGGTCGAAACTCATTTTTGTGGCGGAATGCCCAAGGCGAGCGTTGGCATCGCCTTGGGAAATGAATCCGAACGAGAGGTTTACGCCCGATTTACGGTACAAACCGATGCCGGCGGGGTTGGTTCGGATGGTAGAGAGGTCGGCTCCTAATGCCTCCATTGCACCACCCATGCCTACATATCTAGCTGTTCCGTTGAGGTCGTTGCCTAGTAAGCGGCTATTCTCGTAGGTTTCTTGGGCCATTGCTGGCAGGGCTAGCAAGGCCGAGCATATCATTAAATATCTTGTGTTCATAAATACTTCTTTTATCGTTTCTCTAAAAGTGCGTTTTCTCGCCATGACAATGTTCGAACAAGTTCGGCATTGTTCATTTGGCTTAACGAAAAACGTTCTGTTCTCTTTCACTGCATGTTATCTGCAAACGGACTTACCGTCTGCCGCCAAAGGTTACGCCCCCTGAGGATGAACCGCCACCAGAGCTGCCGCCACCAAACGAACCGCCACCCCTCGACGAACCTCCACCGCCGAACGAACCACCACGCGAACCGCTGTCGTAACTGCGTGTGGGCGGGTTGTAGTTGCGGTTGTTGTCGTACGAACGAGTGTTATAGAAATCGCCGTTGCTGCTGCGTTCGTAGCTGTTGCCATAGCTGCGGCCCGACGAGCGAGTGTTGTCGTTGTATTGGTAACGATAGTCGGTGCGGTCTCTTGCTGCTCGCGAACTCATGCTGCCATGATTGCGCGTGCCTGTTACGCCGCCATAAGAGTAGTAGCCCGGCGAATAATAATAGCCGCCATAATTGTAGTAGGGGCTGTAATAACCATAGTATGGGCCGTAGTAGCCGCCATAATAGTAGGGCGAACGCCAACCATAGCCGTAATAGGGATAAGCCCAATCGTTATACCAATAAGAATAATAACCGCGCCAACGGGGGCCATAACCGTAGTAGAATGGGTCGTACCAATCCCAACGTGAGTAGCCGTAGTAAGGCGAGTAAGCATAGTAGCCGAAGAACCACGGGTCGTAAAAGCGGCTAACGCGACGGCTATAATAATAGTCGTCGTCATCGTAATAGTCGCGCCTGTCGCGCCAGTCTCGTCGCGAGCGGTTGCGGTCCGAAGACATGGCGCTAACGTCTTCTTCAACGATGACGTTGCCTAACGAGTCGCGCCTAATCTTTTGGTAACTGCTGCCGTTTTGATTGCGGCGGTTGTACTCGTCTACATTCCTGTTCGACCCCGAATAATACACATCGGCATCGCGTTCCCCCTTGTCTTGATATTCTTTGTTAATCCTGTCTGATTTTTTAGGTACGAAATACACATCGTCTGTTTGGGCCATTGCCGTGAATGTCCCCAGTGTCAAACCGATTGCCAATAATCCTAATCTTTTCATGTCAATGTTCCTTTCTGCCAAAGGCAAGTTGTTACGTTGCAAATTTACTAACGATAGTTATGCAAATATAAGGATTTTCCCTAACTAAAAGGGGGATTTTCCCTATTTTTTTAGTATTTTTGCGAGGCACGTTCGACTAGTCGGGCTAGTCGGACGGGTCGGACAGGTCAGACAGGTCCGAAAGGTCCGACAAGTCGGATTAGGCGGCTTGTTTGACATTATTTAAGGATAAAAGCACATCTATATATGGAATATCTCAAAGCGGTCTTCACGCTGAACGTCGCGGAAGAGGACATGGATGCAGCCAAAGACCTGCTTGCCGACCTTGCTGCGGCAGCTGGTTTCGAGGCTTTTGAAGAAACGGATGATAAGTTGGTGGGTTATGTTCAGCCGCAACTGCTGGACAAAATGGCATTGGATGAGGCTATCGCCGACTTTCCCATTGCCTCGGCAAGCATTGCCTACGAAATGGTTGAGGCCGAAAATCGCAACTGGAACGAGGAGTGGGAGGCCAACGGTTTTGAACCTATATGTATTGATGGGAGTTGCATGATATATGATGCGCGACATTATTCGCAGGCCGACTTGCCTGTGGGGTTCGACCTGCAAGTGGCCATCGAACCGCGACAGGCCTTTGGAACGGGCGCACACGAAACCACGCGGATGGTTGTTGCCCAACTGCTGAGTATGCCCTTGAAAGGCAAACGCATACTAGACTGCGGCTGCGGAACGGGCATCTTGGGCATTGTGGCTTCTAAATTGGGGGCAGATAGGGTGTTGGGATACGATGTTGATGAGTGGAGTGTGGACAACAGTCTGCACAATGCCCACTTGAACGGCGTGCAAAACATGGCTGTGCGCAAGGGCGACGCCACGACATTGAACGCCGGCGACGGACTGTTTGACGTGGTTGTGGCCAACATCAACCGCAATATTCTTTTGGCCGACATGCCCCGTTGGGTGCAAATGATGGCGCAAGGGGGAAGGATTGTGTTCAGCGGATTTTACCAAACGGACATACCGATGCTTGTTGAGGCGGCTGCCGACTTGGGGTTGAGGCTCATTTCGGAGCGCGAACAGGAAAATTGGGCGTGTTTAACGTTCTGTAAAGAATAACTAAGCGCTACGGTTAAGGGCCGAATAAAGGCACGATGCCTGGCGTGGGCATCGTGTAGACGTGGCGTTTGGCGTTATTTCATCAAGTCTTTCATGAAACTATCAAGGTCTTCATCAAGGTTTTGGAGCAGCTCTCCCGTGATGATACTTGTGTCGTCGTCAACGAGATGCAGTTCTGCCACATGGTTCTTTTCGTCATCTTCAAGTACAAAACTGAATGGCCTGAGAATGCCCATCTGTTCTACCACGTTGTTCAGCTTTCGTAAGCAGCTTTGCAGAATATGTGTAACGCTGTGGTAAAAGTGTTCGTCCTTGCTTTCAATCCACTGCTCTACCACGCAACGAGTTATCTCCCTGTCGTCGTCGTCGAAGGCAAGCAGCTCGCCTGAATCTTGCGAAACCCTGATGTGGATGTCGGTGAGTACGGTGTCGTTTTCTTGGTTAGGAAACTTTTGCGCTATCTTGTTGATGGCGCGTTCCACCTGCATGATGGTTTGTTCCGTAGCTTTCATAATGCAAATTGTTTTAATGGTATTGCAAAGATAGTAAAAAACCGCAAAGGCAAGCGCGTTTGTATAAAAAATGTTCGTCTTTTAAGGATATTTCATCTTGGCGGTAGGGGGTGGTGTGCCTGCATTGTGGGGTTGGAGTGGATGGGCCAACGGCCGACAATTTTGCGCCGCGACTCTTTGTTCCTACCACGAAACGGCATGGGCACATGGGGCAAATCCCCTTAAAAGCAAGCCCCTTGAAACGCGCAAAGACCAGCTCCAATGCCCCAAAAAACAGAGGGCGGGGCAAAGCGCAGCCCCGCCTTAAAGGCTGTTTCCTAGCGGTACGGGGTGGGGTGGTGTTTGCCCCTTACGGGTTTAGTTTTCTCTTCCGCAGCATTTTTTATACTTCTTTCCGCTTCCACAGGGGCAGGGTTCGTTGCGCCCAACCTTAGGTTGCTCCAAGTTTAAATTGCCAAAGGGATTTTTTAAACCGCTGTCAAAGGGAGAGTCTATGTTGAACATGGGGGTTGCAGCGGCAAAATGGGCGTTCGGTCGCAGTCGTTTGCTCGCTATCTGTTCTGGCGAATACCCGTTAAGATGCGGACGAGGAACGTTGTTTACGAATGTGGTGATGATGCTTATGTCTTTGTCGCTGGGTAACTTACTTTGTGGAAATACCTCAATAATTTCGCTTAACAGTTTTCCGTTAGGCATGCGCTCTTCTTGAATGCGGTGGAAAATTTGGGTAAAATGCACAAAGGCTTCATCCTCACTGAACCCCTTTTTCGTTAGCAAGTCGAAGAAATCCTGTTCTTCGGCATTTATGGGGCGAATGAAAGGGTAGAGGCCGCGCAGCATTAAGTCGTCGAAAGAAAGTTCGGGGCGGTCGTCGTCCTCCCAATCGCTTTTGCCTAGGTTGGGCATGTCTTTCAGTCGCGGCGTACACAATGTACCGCCTTGTTTGTCCCAAGAGGCGGCACAGGTAAAGATTTTCGTCAGTATGCTGTGTTCAAAATAGATGTTCACGAACATACCCATTTCTTTTCCCATCTCTTTCCGCATCCTTTCCGACAATATTTGGATGGCTTTTTTGCGGCTAATCCATCCCACCGTGTTCATCAGTCCCACCAGCAAGGTCTCCAAAGTAAACTCGGCTAACGTCAGCTTAGCGATGATGGTGGGGCGGATTAGTGGTTGCAGAACCTCTTTAAGGTCGTCGTATATAGCTATATATTCGCCCTCCTTGCCGTCTATCGCTGTGTCCATAACGATTCTTAGCCAGTTTAAGGTGGGCGGTGTGTGGCTGTAATCAACCCTCACCAACTTTCCGTTTACCATTTCTTGTAGTAAATACAAGTCGCGCATCGGAAGTCCTAGCAGCCATTCCTCGGGGTGTTGGGTAACAAATTTGTAGATGTCTTGCTGCATTTTCTTCATCGACGATGCCCTAGTCGCCTTAATGGTGCTTGGCGCGCCGAGGAGGAAGGCTTCCTGTTCTAGCATGTTTGGGTTCATTTCGCCCAGTGCCTTTTTGTATGAAGTTGGCTCAAGGTCAAAACCACTGGGCTCGAACAGAAAGTCGTCGGACACATACAAGTCTAGCAACTCTTGGTACGTGTTTTCTATTTCGTTAGTCACCCTGTCCAGCTCTTCATCAATTTTCACATCAAATACGCTGTTTAACAGTGCGGTGCAGGCCGGTGCGGCCGTGCTTTGTACGTATGGCGTCAAGTCTTTGGTGGTGCATTCGCCTTGTACCTCCAAGTCTTTGAAGGCTTCGTATAGCATCTTTGTGGGCACATCCATGTTCTTTGTGCTGCCCACTTCGGTGAGGGTGGCTGTTTCGCGTGTTACATTCACCAGTGCGAATAGTTTTTTGCCCCTTCTCAACTTGAAAGTATCCAGCTCTTTTAGTGTTTCTTGGAACTCTTTAAATGTCATTGTCCTTGTCGTTGTTGTTTGCGGTTGTATATGGTTTTGTTGGCTTGGTACTAACAGTAGACTTTTGGGGATGGTGCTGCGGTGCATGTGCGTTGCTAAACATGTTATTGGGGCAGCCCTGTCCGCATGTGTGAAGTTACAAAATTTCTTTCATAGTTACAAACTTCTTACTCGGTTTTGTTGTGTGTCGAATGGTTCGTCGCGTTGTGGCCGATGGTTAAGGCCTGTCACCAACTCACCAATTCATCAATTCACAAACTCCTCAACTCGGAAACTTACCACCTCGCAAACTCATCAACTCGAAATCTTAAATTGTTATTATTAATTTTACAAAATTGTTCTAATTCTCACTCCATTCTAGCGAAAATGTCGGCTATAAAATAGGCAAATAACCACAATTTCTAGCCTTTCACGTCTTTTGTCTTGTCTGTTTTTAGGAGCAAAACCTGCATTTTGCACCATTTTGCCTTTCTAGTTTGGTTGCCGTCTCGATATTTTTCATGCCCAATTACGCACTTTTAGCCCCTAAAACGCCACTTTTTAATGGCTATTTTGTCCTTTTTAGTCCTGTTTTTAATGCCTCAAAGAGGTTTTATTTATACCTTTTCAGCGTATTTTTATGCTTTTCATCTCGCATTTTGCCGCATTTCACCTTACATTTAGCATCAAAACGCATTGCATTTAGCATCAAAACGCACTGCGTTTAGCGGCATATTGCACTGCGTTTAGCATCAAAACGCACTCCATTTAGCAGCAAATGGCCCCAAAATCTAGTGTAAATACCAATTTTCTAAATAAAAATTCATTTTGCCTGCATTCACCCACTACCCCTTTTAACATCAAAACAAACCTTCGCGAGAATCGATTTTTTGCGGCAAGGTTGGCGATTGGCCATGAATTCCGCAGCCATTGTGTTAAAGCTTATGCGGAAAAGATTACATTGTCGTACGTGCCCTAAAAGTTTCCATGCTTGTGTCTTTTCTCCTTTTAAGCCAGCTTTTCACTTTATTTTTAGAACCTGCCTAAAATAAAACAACAAAGTCGACGTTATTAACTACAAAGAAACCACTAAACCTAAACCATGAGTTTTATTGCTACCATGACACTAAGAAAAGCAGGCCGACTAAATGAGGCCTTGCAACAAGCCAACGCCGATTGGCAACAAGAGAAAAGCCCACATGCATGCATGGCTATGTTTTGGGTACAGAAAGACATCTGCGACTGGCTAATCAAAGAGCAACGATTGGACGAGGCCAACCAGCGCATCGCCCTTTTGGAACAGCTGCAACCCCTGATGAACGACACGGAGGGCATCGCCAGCAAGGCTATCGAACGGCTGAAAGAACACGCCCTGCCCTTTTATCCGCAGATACGGCACATCGAACAAATGAGTAAAGACGGCTGCGAAAGGGTGGCATACGAGGCCTTGCTGCCGTTTTTGGGCGAAAACTTGCCAACTGCCTTGCACGAAAGAGTGGGCTGGGTGGTGTTTCGCTACTTGAAACGCCTGCCATCCGAATGCCAATCTGCTACGGCACGGAAGGCTTTACTGAACTATATCATGCTGAAAAACCAACGCCCTTCTTTACTTCACTCGCAAATGTTGCTGGTGGCCATCGCGGTAAAGGAGCGGTTTGCCGACTTTAAACTGCTGAATTTTATCGCTGCTTGGAACGTGAATGCCTTTGCCGAGGCCGACTTCCAGCCCTCGCAACACGAGGAGCAAACGTTCCGTCCACTGGCCGAACGCGTTGTGGAGCATTGTTTCGGTTTAGGTTATGGCTTGCAAGAAGTGCTCAATACATTCTTGCCTAACATGCGTTTTACAGACGAAAAGGTGAAAGAACTCTATGCCCGAAGTAAATATTTCGCAATAATCAAGCTGCAAAAGCAAGACGAAACGGCCGCCATTGGTCTGGCTGAACATTATGCGCAGACGATAAGCGGAGCACTTGTGCGCAACGAATACCATTCGGCCATTCTTCATTTCTACCTTCGGCATTTGCCCAAAGCCCATCAGCGACAGGCATTGCGGTTTGTTAAGGGGTGGGGAATGGGCAATTTCAGGGACGAAGACTGGCTGCGCGCCACCAAAGACGACCGCCGATACCCTGCATTGGTAGAGAAAACACTTGTTGCTTTGCTGTCGGCATGCGAGAAACACGAACTGAGAAGGCTGAACGAGCGGCCACCCGCAATCCTGCAAAAGGCTCTTGATGCCTATGCCGACAACGAAAGCTTGATGCGGCTATGGATGAAAGCTAAGTTGGCTGCGTGTAAGGACAACGAGGCACTTGAAACACTTCGTTGCCTAATACGTAAGCAACAGCGTTTTTACTTATGGAAGGAGCTGGCCGACATTACACCAGACGAACAGCTTAAACTATCGGCTCTGTGTAAGGCCATATTGCTGCAACCCAAGGACGAGTTCTTGGGTAAGGTTCATTTTATGCTGGCCTTGTTGCTTAAAGGGCAGGGCTTGTTGTCTGAGGCTCAAGCGCAGATTAACGCGTATGTGGAAACCTATCGGCGAAACGGCTGGACGCCAACACCCGAAATGCAGGCCCTAGCCAATGCCATGCCGCCTGGCATCGCCCCTTGTGCCGATGTTTCGGCTTTCTATAATGCCCACTTAGATGCAGCCAACGACTTTTTGTTCCCCGATTTGCATTGGAACCTGCTGGTGGTGATGAACTTCTTTACGCAAATTAATCCCAAAACGGGCCGAAAAACAGACAAGGTGGCCTTGGCCGACACCAATGGAAACACCCTTTCTGTTAATCGCAAGCAATGGCCAAGTGGACACAGCTTGGCGAAGTTTGCTTGCGTTGAGGCCAAGATAGCGGTAGAAGGCAAACGAAAAAACATCATAGCCATGCGCCCGTCGGCTGCCAATGGTCAGGATATTTGGCACTTGGAAACCGTGCAAATCGTTCGGGCAGACGAACAAAGACAACGCTATGTGGCCAAGAATGAAACTGGATTAACGTTTGTCGTTCCTTATTATATAATAAGGAGTAGGGTGGATTGTGGAATAAAGGTACGCCTCTGGTGGGTTGATGCTGCAACGAAGGAGGGTAAAGGCATGCGCCGAACGATAGCGGTAGAGTTTGTTGATGCAGAAAACAAACCTAAACCGCGCCCAGAAAAGAACGCTTGATGGCATGGCGTGTGCCGTTTTTGTTAATCTTTCGCCCGTTAGCTTGTCGGACGGTGTCGTTACCTACTTGTAAGGGCGCAGGTTCAACAGCCATTACGGGTAACAACCTTTTTGGTCAACACGTCGCCAGAAGTTTACAAGGGTGCAGGTTTAACAAGCGTTATGGGCAACAACCTTTTTGGTCAACATGTCGTCAGAAGTTTACAGGAGTGCAGGCCCAACAGCTCATTTGCTCACATTCTTAAATGTAATACTCTGCTGCATCTACCATTCCCGCTCGTAAGGCGTATTTTGTTGCTTCATGAATATTGTTCACATTCAGCTTGCGGAAGATGTTCTTGCGATGGGTGTTAATGGTATGAAAGCTAGAAAAACGTTTTTCGGCAATCTCTTTTGTGGTCAATCCTAGGGCAATGTCGCGTAACACCTCCATTTCTGTCTTCGTAAGTTTCACCCGTTCCACTTCTTGCCATTGTTCATCGGCCATTTGCACAAGGGGCGCATAGTGGTATGGCTCTCCGCGTAGGGCATCGTGCAGGGCTTGGCGAATTTGCGGAAGGGGTGCGTCTTTGAGGATGAGGCCAAAGCGCGGGCCGCTTGCAACGACCACACGTACGAAGTCGCTGGTAAGCGTTTCGCTAAATAAAAGCCATTGCACGCGTTGAAATCGTTGTTGCCAAATAAGCAATTCGTCGAAACTGGTGAAGTCGAACAAAGTATAGTCCAACACCACGGTGGCGTGCTCTTGTCCTTCGAGAAGTCTAGCGAGCGTTGTTTTGTCCGTGGCAATGGCGATGTCGTTATGTTTCATTTCGCTGCAAAGCCATTGCAAACCAGCTCGGGTGATGTCTTGATTGTCGGATAGAATGAGCATAATGAAAAGGGCTTATAAAGGTGAAAAGGCTTATAAAGGTGAAAAAGTGAAAGGGTGAAAAGGTGAAAAAATGGCTGAGCCTTTTAAAGGTGAAAAGGTGAAAGGGTGAAAGAATGGCTGCGACACTAAACCAGCCAACACATTCTCTCGTAACCCCGCCAACTTGCAAGTTTGTCCACTCGTTAACTTGTCTTTTTGTCAACTTGTCCTCTTATCCACTCGTCCACTCGTTAACTTGTCAACTCGTTAACTTGTCGGCTCGTTAACTTGTCAACTCGTCAGCTTGTTAACTCGCCTACTTGTCTTCTTGTCAACTTGTTCACTCGTTAGCTTGTCTTCTTGTCAACTTGTTCACTCGTCAACTTGTCCCCCTTGTTTAGCAAGAAAGCAAAAAGGGACATGCCGTTTTGTGGCATATCCCTCGTTTGTTGTTTGTAAAGCGTTGTGCTTTATGTTTCAGCAGGAGCCTCGTTGGCCTCTTGAACAGGTGCTTCGGCTGTTGCCTCGGCAGCGTTTTCTACTTCAGCGTTAGCAGCCTCGGCCTCAGCTTTTGCGGCAGCCTCAGCAGCTTTCTTCTCGTTTACTTTCTTGGCGATAGCAGCGTTGACGCTCTTTTCAGCCTCTAGCTTTTTGGCTTCGAGGTCTTTCTTGGCCTTAGCCTCGTTGTTACGGATAGCTTCATTGCCCTTGTTCTTCTCTTCTTTCCAAGCGTCGAACTTCTTTTGTGCCGTTGCCTCGTCGAATGCGCCTTTCTTAACGCCACCACGTAGGTGTTTCATCAAGTAAACGCCTTCGCCTTTAAGGATGTTGCGAACGGTGTCGGTGGGTTGTGCACCACATTCTACCCAATGCAGGGCGCGTTCGAAATTCAAATCTACGGTTGCGGGATTGGTGTTGGGGTTGTACGTACCAATCTTCTCAGTAAATTTACCATCACGTGGTGCTCTTGCGTCGGCGATAATGATGCCATAGAAAGCATAGCCCTTACGGCCGCCGCGTTGTAATCTGATTTTTGTTGCCATTGTGCAAATTAAAATGTAATTAGGTTTGAATTTAATGCCGTCAACTCGTGGCAGCGGCTGCAAAGGTACGCATATTTTTCTGATAATGAGCAAGGAAGAGGAAGAAAAATTGATTTAAAGGAGTTAGGGAGGTGGGGAGTAAAGGGGTAAGGAGTAAGGAGTAAGGAGTAAGGAGTAAGGAGTAAGTAGTAAGGAGTAAGTAGTAAGTAGTAAGTAGTAAGGAGTAAGGAGTAAGGAGGTAAGGAGTAAGGAGTAAGTAGTAAGGAGTAAGTAGTAAGGAGGTGAGGAGTTAAGGAGTTAAGCCAAATGCTTTGTTGCAGAGAACTAAACACTTTGTATGCTTGTCAACTTGCTCACTCGTAAATTCGTAAACTCGTCAACTCCCTATAAAAAACACAGATTAACACCCAAGAAACCCAATCTTGCGCAATTTATTCGTAACTTTGCACATTATCACGTAATTGAATAACATGAAACGAATACTCATCGCTTGGGCCGTTGCACTTGTGGCGTTTGCTGCTTGCACGAACAAGTCTGCTACTTCGGCCAAGATTGAAGGGCTGGAATTCGACAGTATTGTGGTGGATACCACCGTGGCGTTGACCGATTTGAAACTAACGCCGCAATGCCGAATCAGCCTTAATTTGCAGTACGCCAAAGGCAATAACGCCGACAAAATAAACAACGCATTGCTGCATGCTGGCATCTTGATGCCCGATTATCTGGGACTTACCAACCAAAAGTTCAGCATGAAACAGGCGGTTGACTCGTTTGTGACACGTATGCTTAACGACTATGCAACCGATTATGCCGCGCTGTATAGGCAGGATAGGCAGCACACCTCATCCTATAACTACGAGTATAAGGTGAAAACCAACACGCGAAACGGGGCTGAGAACATTGTTGTTTATACGGCTAAGATATATACTTTCGGCGGTGGAGCACATGGAATAAACCAAACGTTGGTGCGAAACATCGATGTTACCACCGGAAAAGTGCTGCAACTGCAAGATGTTTTCGTGCCTGGTTACGAGCCTACGCTGAAAGAAATGTTGCTAAAAAAGGTGGGCGAACGATTTAATGCCGACGGACTGGACGAGTTGAACAAGAAAGATATATTTTCCGATGGGCATGTGTATGTGCCAGACAACTTCGCCATAGACGACGATAGTTTCACCTTTATATATTGTGAAGACGAAATCGCACCGCACGCCGTGGGCGAAATAAGCGTTACTTTGAGTCGTAGCGAGTTGAGCAGAATATTGAAATGAATGGCGGATTAACTCGCACGGCGGCAGAATTTGCCCGACAAATGTGAGCCTGCAACAGACGAAACGAGGCATGAAACCTCGTAAGGAACAGAAAAGACAATGGACGAGATACGTAAATATTTTACCGAACTGACCGCCACGCAGCTTGAACAGCTAACGCAATTGGGCGAACTGTACCGCACATGGAACGAGCGAATAAACGTGGTTTCGCGAAAAGACATCGACAACTTGTACCTGCACCACGTACTTCATTCGCTGGCCATCGCCAAGTATGTGCAGTTTAAGACTGGTACACGCGTGCTAGACTTTGGTACGGGGGGCGGTTTCCCCGGCATTCCGTTGGCAATCGTGTTTCCCGAATGCAGTTTCAAGCTGATTGATCGCACGGCGAAGAAGATACGCGTAACGCAAGAAATTGCCGCAGCCATAGGCTTAACCAACGCCACTGCCGAGCAAAAGGCAGGCGAAGAAGAGCGGGGCGAGTACGATTTTGTGGTGAGCCGAGCCGTGATGCCCTTGCCCGATTTGATGAAAATAGTGCAGAAGAACATTTCGCGCGAACAACACAACGCCTTGCCCAACGGCTTGATATGCCTCAAAGGGGGCAATCTTGATGCGGAAACGCGCACGGTGAAGAAGGTTGTCGACATTACACCTGTGGGCAACTGGTTCGAAGATGCGTGGTTTGAAGAGAAAAACGTGGTGTATGTACCTATGTAAAGGGTAGTAGCCGCAAGTAATAAGGGGTTAGGGAAATGGTTGAATGCAGATAGCGGGCGACCACGATGAACCGATAACATAAAATGCAAATCGACTTAGCACAATGCTGAATATACATCATATAATGTGCAACATGTTGCAGGAAAACTGCTATGTTGTATCAGACGAAACAAAGGAATGCGTGATAATAGATTGTGGCGCATTCTTCGAGAAAGATAAGTCGGCGCTTTCGCAGTACATCGCCGACAACGAATTAAAGCCCCGTCGGCTGTTGGCTACTCATGGGCATGTGGACCATAATTTGGGAAATGCCTTTGTGTTTGCCACGTATGGCTTGCGCCCTGAGGTGCACGAAGACGATGGCGAGTTGTTAGAACATCTGCCCGAACAGGCCGCTTATCTGCTGAACATGCAGCTAGATGAACAGCAACCGTGCGTGGAACGATACCTTACGGAGGCCGATACCATCGAATGGGGTAGTCATCGGTTCACCATCATTCACACGCCAGGCCATACGGAGGGCAGTTGTGTGTTCTATTGCGAGTCCGAAGACGTTGCCTTTACGGGCGATACGCTTTTCAAAGGCTCGATAGGCAGGGTGGATCTTCCTGGCGGAAGTATGTTTAAGATGATGCAAAGCATACGCCACCTGTCGCAATTGCCCGACACAACCCGCGTGTTTTCAGGGCATGGCCCAGAAACAACGATAGGTTACGAGTTAGCACATAATCCGTATTTGGATAGATAAGGGGGAGTAGTAAAGGTAGTAAGTAGTAAATGTAGTAAGGAGTAAGTAGTAAAGGTAGTAAGTAGTAAGCTAGTTAAGCCTAGGGTAACTAGATAAACTCGTTAACTCGTTTCCAACTTACAAATCGATTCATGTATAAGGAAGAAACAGAAAAGATAATATTGGGTATCGACCCTGGTACCACGTTGATGGGCTATGGCGTTATTCGTGTGGTGGGGAAAAAGGCGCAGATGGTGGCTATGGGGGTTATCGACTTGCGCAAGATGCCCGACCCATACTTGCGTTTGGGGCATATCTTCGAGCGCGTTTCGGGCATCATCGATGCCTATCTGCCCGACGAACTGGCTATCGAGGCACCGTTTTTTGGTAAAAATGTGCAATCGATGTTGAAGTTGGGGCGGGCGCAGGGTGTGGCTATCGCTGCTGCCATACAGCGAGACATTCCCATACACGAGTATGCACCATTGAAAATAAAGATGGCCATAACAGGACAAGGACAGGCCTCGAAAGAGCAGGTGGCTGGTATGTTGAAACGTATGTTGAAACTAAGCGATGACGATATGCCCAAGTTTATGGATGCAACCGATGCTCTTGGCGCAGCCTATTGCCACTTTTTACAGATGGGCAGACCCGAAACCGACACCAAGTACCGAGGTTGGAAAGACTTCGTAAGTCGCAACCAAGACCGCGTGGCAGGCAAATAACTTGAGGATTAAAGCGATTAAGTTCGTGACAAATACGCAACCCCAATACTCAAAAACTCACAAACTCAATAAAATTAGAAGTATAAAAAATGAAAGGAACGACAATGAAAAAGATTTTGATTTTGGTGCTGATGGCATGTACCACGGCGTTTACGGCGCAAGCACAAGAGGTGTATAAGCGCATATTGAAGGTGTCGAAACAAACGGCAGCCGATAAGAGTAAGAGCATAGACGTGCGCAAGGTGGCCACGTTTAAGGTAGACGAACTGAACTATATGGCGATGAAGTCGAAAGAACTGATGCCCGACAGCACCGTTCGTATGCTTGATACGCAGGCTTACGCCATGCACGAGTTCATCAACTTGTTCTTCAAACGCCTTTCCGAAGCAAAGAAAAAAACGCAGAAAGAGTTGGTCATGGCTCGTTTTAAAAACGCCTCTATCAACAACAGTCGCTTTAACGACATGGATAAAGAACTGGTGTTGAGCTATTATGACAATGGTAACTATATGACGCAGTTCTCATTAGACACCGACTGGGTGAAGGCATTGGCCGAAATTCGCAGTAAAAAGTAATGACTTTTACCTTGCCTTGCCTCAACCGTAACGTTTCTTTTGTGCGTGAAATAAGGGAAAGGGTGGGGTAGGCAGTCGTTATTTGATAGGTGAAGGCGTTTGTGCAAGGCAAGTGTTCGGCACTATCGCTACACATTATATAATACAATAAGGGGCTACGGATATTTCTTCCATAGCCCCTTATTGTATCATGACTTACGTTTTGGGTGTTTCAGAGCTTGTGAGTTTTATCGAGTTTAGTCCATAAACAAAGTGCTTACGGGCAGATATGCCTATCAACTCGATAACTTACAAGCGCACCGGCACAAGCTATTTATACTCCGACCATGCCTTAATCTCGATGTCTTCAACGCGCATAGTGGTAAAGGCTGTGATGAATGCACTGGCCAAACGCGTGTTGGTGATAAGCGGAATGTTGAGGTCGATGGCCGCGCGGCGTATGCTGTAACCATTGGTAAGCTCGCGTGGGGTGAGGTCTTTGGGGATATTCACCACCATATCTATCTTCTTATCGCGCAACACGTCGAGCACCTTGGGTTCCATTCCCTCGTCGGTAGGCCAATACACGGTGGTGTTGGCAATGCCGTTCTCTGTTAAGAAGTGCGATGTGCCGCTAGTGGCATACAATTCGTAGCCGTTGTTTACCAGTCGTTTGGCGGCATCCAGCATCTCGGCCTTTTGTTTTCCGCCGCCTGTTGAGAGCAGAACGGTTTTCTTCGGGATGCGATGACCTACCGAAAGCATGCTTGTTAGCAGGGCAGAGTTGGTGTCGTCGCCCAAACAACCCACTTCGCCAGTAGATGCCATGTCGACTCCCAGCACGGGGTCGGCCTTTTGTAGGCGGTTAAACGAGAACTGCGAGGCCTTGATGCCCACGTAATCGAGGTCGAAAAGGTTCTTGTTGGGTTTCTCAACAGGTAGGCCAAGCATAACGCGTGTGGCCAAATCGATGAGGTTTAGTTTAAGAACCTTGCTTACGAAGGGGAACGAACGCGAGGCGCGCAGGTTACATTCGATAACCAGCAGGTCGTTATCACGTGCCATAAATTGGATGTTGAATGGCCCCGATATGTGCAACTCTTTCGCTATCTGCCGGCTAACGCGCTTAATTCGGCGTACCGTTTCTATGTAAACTTTCTGTGGAGGGAATTGGATGGTGGCATCGCCAGAGTGAACACCTGCAAACTCGATGTGCTCGCTGATGGCGTAGGCCAGTATTTCGCCGTCTTTGGCCACGGCATCCATCTCTATTTCCTTGGCGTGTTCGATGAAACGACTCACCACTACGGGATGGTCTTCGCTGACATTGGCAGCCAATTGCAAGAAACGTTCAAGCTCTTCGCGGTTTGAACAAACGTTCATGGCCGCACCCGACAGTACGTAAGAGGGGCGAACCAGCACGGGGAAACCCACGCGGTCGATAAATTCATTAATCTTATCCATCGATGTTAGCGCGCTCCATTCGGGTTGGTTGATGCCGTTTCGGGTGAGCATGGACGAGAACTTGGCGCGGTCTTCGGCGTTGTCGATGTCCGTTGCTGATGTGCCTAGTATGGGTACATGTTGCTCATCGAGTTTCATTGCCAGGTTGTTGGGTATCTGTCCGCCGGTAGACACAATCACGCCGTTGGGCGTTTCGAGGTCGATAACGTCCATCACGCGTTCAAATGTCAACTCGTCAAAGTACAGTCGGTCGCACATGTCGTAGTCGGTAGACACCGTTTCGGGGTTATAGTTAATCATAACCGACCGATAACCCTCGCGGCGAATGGTGTTAAGGGCTTGCACGCCGCACCAGTCGAACTCCACCGAAGAGCCGATACGGTAGGCGCCCGAACCAAGAACAACGATAGAACGGCGGTCGTTGTCGAACCGAACATCGCTTGCCACGCCCGAATAGGTGAGGTAAAGATAGTTGGTTTGTGCAGGATATTCGGCAGCTAGCGTGTCTATTTGTTTTACAACGGGCAGAATGCCATACGACTTTCGTAGGTTTCGCACCACCAAAGCAGCCTTGTGCATGTTGCCCATCTCCTTTTCAAGTCCCACGGCACGAGCAATTTGGAAGTCGGTAAAGCCATACACCTTTGCCGTTCGCAACAATTCTTTATCCAATACGTTCACGCTTGTGCATCGTTGCAAGGCCTCGTCGATGTCGATGATGTGTTTCAATTTTTCCAAGAACCACTTGTCTATCTTGGTGAGTTCGTGTATCTGGTCGATGGTATAGCCCTTGTGCATGGCCTTCGAGATGATGAACACACGCTTGTCGGTGGGTTCACGAAGGGCAGCGTCGATGTCGTCAATCTTCAATTCCTTGTTCTCAACAAAGCCGTGCATTCCTTGGCCAATCATGCGCAATCCCTTTTGGATGGCCTCTTCGAAGGTGCGACCGATGGCCATTACCTCGCCGACCGACTTCATCGACGAGCCAAGTTCCTTGTCTACGCCGCGAAATTTGCTCAAGTCCCAACGTGGTATCTTGCAGACAACGTAGTCGAGAGCGGGTTCGAAGAAAGCACTGGTGGTCTTTGTTACCGAGTTTTTCAGCTCGAAAAGTCCGTAACCCATGCCCAACTTGGCCGCAACGAAAGCCAGCGGATAACCTGTGGCCTTTGATGCTAGGGCCGACGAACGGCTAAGGCGGGCGTTTACTTCGATAACGCGATAATCTTCGCTCTTGGGATCGAAGGCATATTGCACGTTGCATTCGCCGACGATTCCGATGTGGCGGATAATCTTAATGGAGAGTGCGCGCAGCTTGTGGTATTCGCTATTGCTAAGCGTTTGCGAAGGGGCAACAACGATGCTCTCGCCTGTATGTATGCCAAGCGGGTCGAAGTTCTCCATGTTGCAGACAGTGATGCAGTTGTCGTAGCGGTCGCGCACCACTTCGTATTCAATCTCTTTCCATCCTTTAAGGCTTTTCTCTACCAGCACTTGCGGAGAGAACGAGAATGCCTTTTCGGCCAATTTGTTCAATTCTTCCTCGTTGTCGCAAAAGCCACTGCCCAGTCCGCCAAGGGCATAAGCGGCGCGCAAGATAACGGGATAGCCAAGGCTTGCAGCAGCTCGACGTGCTTGCTCGATGTTGGCGCAGGCCTCGCTCTTGATGGTCTTGACGTTAATCTCGTTCAGTTTCTCAACAAACAATTCTCGGTCTTCGGTGTCCATGATGGCTTGCACGGGTGTACCCAGTACTTTAACACCATACTTATCGAGAACGCCGCTTTGATAAAGCTCTACGCCGCAGTTAAGCGCCGTTTGTCCGCCAAAGGCCAAGAGTATGCCGTCGGGACGCTCTTTTTCGATAACCCTTTCAACGAAATACGGCTGAACGGGTAGGAAATATATTTGGTCGGCCACGCCTTCTGAGGTTTGCACCGTGGCGATGTTGGGGTTGATAAGCACCGTTTTCACGCCCTCTTCGCGTAGGGCTTTGAGTGCTTGCGAACCAGAGTAGTCGAACTCACCCGCTTCGCCAATCTTCAATGCGCCGGAACCCAGCAGCAATACTTTCTTTATGCTTTCGTCTTTCATTTTCTCTAAGGGGTTTTAAAGGGTGAGTTTTTCTACGAAAAGGTCGAACATAAACAGCGTGTCGACCGGTCCTGAGCAGGCCTCAGGGTGGAATTGAGAAGTGAACCAAGGGTTGGTGTTATGGCGAACGCCCTCGTTGCTGCCGTCGTTCATGTTCACAAACAGCTCACTCCAATCCTTATCAAGCGTAGAGGCGTCTACAGCATAGCCGTGGTTCTGGCTTGTGATGTAGCATTTGTCGGTGCCTACCATGCGTACGGGCTGGTTGTGCGAGCGGTGTCCGTACTTTAATTTGTAGATGTTAGCACCGCCAGCCTTGGCCATAAGCTGGTTTCCCATGCAAATTCCGCAGATGGGTTTTCGGCTTTTGCTCATCTGTTGGCGCAGAATGTTTACCGCATCTTGGCACAAGTCGGGGTCGCCAGGACCGTTTCCAAGGAAAAGTCCGTCGAATCCCATTCCTGTATAGTCGTAATTCCAAGGCACGCGCACCACTTCTAGTCCACGTTCAATGAGGTTGCGAATGATGTTGGCCTTTACGCCGCAGTCTACCAGCACAACTCGCTTTCCTGCTCCTTCGTTGTAGCGAATAATCTCTTTGCAGCTAACGCGGTCTACAAAGTTCACGCCTTCGTATTGTGCTTGGGGAATGTTTGTGGGGTCGTCGTCGAAGATTATTTGCCCCATCATTACGCCGTGTTCGCGCAGAACCTTGGTGAGTTCGCGCGTATCAATGCCCGTAATGCCAGGAACTTGTTCGCGTTTTAGCCATTCGGCCAGACTTTCATTGGCGTTCCAGTGGCTGTATTGCTCGCTATAATCGCTTACAATGATGGCCGAGGCGTGTATGTGGTCGCTTTCCATGAACGTGGGCAGACCTTCTGGACCGAAGGTGAAGGGCGGAACGCCGTAGTTGCCAACCAAAGGAAAGGTGAGTGTTACCAACTGACCAGCGTAAGAGGGGTCGGTAAGACTTTCGGGATAGCCCATCATAGCTGTGTTAAACACCACTTCGCCTGCTACGGGCGCATCGTAACCAAACGACTTGCCGTGGAATTTGGTGCCGTCTTGCAGAACCAATGTTACATTTCTCATTATATCCTAGAATTTCTGTTCGTTTTGATAAACCTTTTCGATGTAATTAACGAAAGCCTGATTGCATAGTTGCATGCCTCCTGGGGTGGGGTAGTTGCCTGTAAAGTACCAATCGCCTTTGTGTTGGGGTATGGCCTCGTGCAGTCCTTCGATAGATTGGAACACCAGCTCGATAGGTGTCTTCACGCCTTTGGGGCGTAACATCTGCACAATCTTGCGGTTAATCTCGTCTACCGTAACGGCCTTGTATATTTGTCGCACGCAGTTGCCCATCTCTTCCACAGGCTTTTTCAGCTCACGTCGGCAGTTGTCGTAGGTTTGCTTGATAAGCGCGTGCATATTCTTCTCTTTGAGCAATTCGATGGCGGCTCGGAAAACACAGAACTCTTCCAAGCGCGGCATGTCGATGCCGTAATAGTCGGGATAGCGTATCTGGGGTGCGCTACTTACCACGATTATCTTCTTGGGATGCAGCCTGTCGAGAATGCGGAGGATGCTTTTTTGTAGCGTTGTTCCGCGCACGATGCTGTCGTCGATAATCACCAAGTTGTCTTTTCCTGCGCGAATACTTTCGTAAGTAACGTCGTACACGTGCGAGGCCAAGTCGTTGCGCGAGTTTCCTTCGGCGATGAAGGTGCGTAGCTTGATGTCTTTCCACGCCACCTTGTCCAGCCTTACGGTGTTGCTTAGTATCTCTTCTAGTTCTTCGGCTGTGGGCGCATGGTCTAATGCCTGAATCTGAGCCACATGTTGTTGGCGCATGTAGCGTTTAAATCCTGCTACCAAGCCATAGAATGCCACCTCGGCCGTGTTGGGGATGTACGACAAGACGGTGTTCTTCGTGTCGTAGTCGATGGCGCGAAGAATGGGATTTGTTAGTTGTTCGCCCAGTTTTTTGCGCTCCTTATATATGCTGGCGTCCGATCCGCGACTGAAATAAATCCTTTCGAACGAGCAAGAACTGTCGGCTTTCTGCTCCATGATGCGCTCGATGCGACAGTCGCCGTCGCGTTTCACGATAAGCGCAGTGCCGGGTTCCAGCTCTTTCACGTCGTCGCACTCAATGGCGAAGGTGGTTTGCAGCACAGGTCTTTCGCTAGCTACAACGGCAACTTCGTCGTTCTTATAGTAAAAAGCGGGCCTAATGCCCCACGGGTCGCGCATCGAAAACATCTCGCCACTGCCCGTAACGCCGCATACCACGTAGCCTCCATCAAAGTGGGGCATGGTAGTTCGCAGCACGTTGGCCACGTTTACGTTGTCTTCGATGTATTGGGTAATGTCGGTGTCGGTAAGTCCTAGCGCTTGTGCCGCCACAAAGTTACGCTCCACTTCGCGGTCTAGTCGGTGCCCCATCAGCTCAAGCATGATGTAGCTGTCGCTGTAAATGCGTGGGCATTGCCCTTGGCGGGTTAGGCGTTCGAATATCTCGTCGATGTTGGTCATGTTGAAGTTTCCGCACAGGCTTAGGTTTTTAGCGCGCCAGTTGTTGCGGCGAAGAAAAGGATGCACATACGAAAGGCCGCTCTTACCCGTGGTGGAATAGCGCAGGTGTCCCATGTATAGTTCGCCTGCAAAGGGCAATGTGCGTTCGGCGTAGCGTGCATCGGCAAGGTGTTCGGCCGTTTCTTTGGCGAACCCCTTTTGCACCGTCGAGAATATTTCGGTGATGGCATTGCTGCCTTCGGCACGTTCGCGGAACATGTACTCGTGTCCGGGAGTGGTTTTCAGCTTAACGCACGACATGCCCGCAGCCTCTTGTCCGCGGTTGTGCTGTTTCTCCATCAGCAGGTAAAGCTTGTTAAGCCCATACATCCACGTGCCGTATTTCTGCTGGTAATATTGCAGCGGTTTAAGCAACCTTATCATGGCCACACCGCATTCATGTTTTAATGGTTCCATCAAATCTTGTTCTTTTTGCCTGAGGTTTAAACAAGTTGAGGGATGTTGGCAAACATCCCTCAACGGCTTATTGTTGTTATCTCACAAGGTTCACTATCAAAGAGCTGAGCGACAACACGCTGCTTATCACCGAGAACCAGATGGTTGTAGAGGTGCTTGTCTTAGAGTTGGCAGCCTTCGCTTTGTTCGGTTCTACATATATAACGTCGTTTTGTTGCAGATAATAGTAGGGCGAGTTGATGAGGTTGGCGTCGCGCAAGTCAATGCGGTGAGCCTCTTTGCGGCCGTCGGGGTTCTCGCGTAACAGCATCACGTTGTCGCGACGTCCGTAGATAGACAAGTCGCCCGCCTGAGCCAAAGCTTCAACGATGCTCATCTTTTCGCTCGTAACAGGTATTACGGTGGGTTTGTTCACTTCGCCCAGAACCGTTACTTGGTAACTAGCCATGCGAACCGTAACGATGGGGTTTTCGCTGGCGGCTAGGTAGCCCGATATCTTGCTCTTAATAAGGTCTTGGCATTCGTTCTTGTTCAGTCCGCCCACATGCACTTTACCAATTACGGGGAAATCGATGTCGCCGTTGTTGTCTACCAAGTAGGTTTGAAGGTTGGACCCTTGTGCCAACTGTCCCTTTGTGCCAACACTGTTGCCCACTGTTAAGTTAAACGGCGCAGCTGCGGCGGGGTCTGTCGTAACCACCGTGATGGATAGCTGGTCTTTGGGCATAATCTTGGCTTCGTAAAGGCCCTTCGACGGCTCCAAACTAGTGTTATCAATGTTTTGGAAATACACAACATCCTTACTTCCACCACAACTCCCTAACAATAAAACGAATGTCAATAAGACAACTGAACTAAGAATTTTATTCATACCAATAATACAATCAATTTATTATGCTTGCAAATTTACGTTGTTTTTTCTGATTTCGCAAGTCTTTAACCTATTATTAATGCGAGTTCGAGGTGTTGTCTTGCGCTTTTTGACCAAGCGGCACTGTCTATGGATAAATCGAACAGTATTTTAGAGTTCTCGAACTGCCCTTTCGATGTTCCCTTTCTTTTAACAAAGTAGAGCGAGATATGTGGGAAACAGCTGTTAAGATAGCCGCCTCCCCACTTGTGTAGCAAGGCTTTTTGTGCAATCGGTTGCCTTAAATTTTTGTCACTTTCCGCATGTTGTATAGCATGGTATTGAAAGTCTTTACGTATCTTTGCAGCCGTAAAAGAGAGACAGAGTTAGATAAGGTACAGTATAGCATGGGGCTTAAAGCCCATTTGCATCCACAATACCATAGGTATTAGATTGGCAATAAAAAGATTTATTCAAGGATTAGTTACATGGTAAGACGTTGGATATCGGTTGTTCGATAATTGAATACAAGCTTTTCAGTACGTATCGGACGCACAACGTCACTTCGTCAAGACCGTAGAGAGGGTTAGAGTTAGGCCATTTACAATTAAGAAAAGGAGAGTTGGGAATAGCTTTCAAGTTTCCGCCTATTACCGCGTGATACGGATATTGAACGAAGAAATTTTTTATGTTAGTAGAGAGAACCCGGCTGCATGTGTATGTGGCCGGGCTTTTTAATGCGCCTATTTTTGGCCGAACGAAACACATTTGGTAAAAAAGAATGCCGCAGAAGGCGTGTATGGGCATTTTTTGTTACCTTTGTATGCAGCTCGCCAAGGTTGTCCACGTCTTGCCGTAGCCTATGCTTGGGTGTGGAATGCCGCTGAATGGCTTTAAAGCCAAGGCGAAAGGGTTGCCTGTTTACTTGAAATGATAGGTAGCGAACCCTTTAACGCCCCCTTTAATCGACTTCTTGAGACGAACATGGTTACGGCTTGTTGGCTGATGATGCTGCGAACCGAAACCGACAAATAACTTTAATACACAGAGAATGAAGTATCTATTGATTTCAGACATACACGGCTGTTTGCCTGCGTTGCAACGCGCATTGCACTTTTATAAGGAGCAGCACTGCGACATGCTCTGCATCTTGGGCGACATCATTAACTATGGGCCACGTAACCAATTGCCAGAAGGACTTAACCCCAAGGGCATTGTGGAGCAACTTAACGCTATGGCCGACGATATTGTGGCCATCCGCGGCAATTGCGATTCGGAGGTGGACCAGATGCTGCTTAACTTCCCCATCATGGCAGACTATCTGCTACTTGTTGATGGCAACAAGCGATTAATACTTACTCATGGTCATGTTTATAATAAGGAGAAACGACCATTGGGCAAGTGCGATGTCCTGTTTTATGGTCATACGCACCTTTGGGAACTAACGCGCACGCCCCAAGGCGTTGTATGCAACCTAGGGTCGATAACCTTTCCCAAAGGTGGAAACCCACCAACGTTCGCCACTTACGAGGATGGTGTGATAAGTGTTTATCGAACTGACGGAACGCTTTTGCAGGCGATGAACCTCAACGAGTAGAGCAGGGGTGTCGTTGTAAGCGGTCAGTAACAGACTAACAGGTGTAAGACATAAGAGAAAAGTAAACCCAACAGCAACAAAAACAACAAGTGTTTCATGTCGAAAGCAAAGCTTAAAAAGCATCTATTGGCATTGTCCAAGGAAGAGATTATAGACGTTGTGCTAGATTTGTATGATGCGCGTACAGAGGCAAAGGCATATTTTGAATTTTATCTTAAACCCGACAGCTCGGCCGAATTGGAGAAACTTAGGGTGCGCATTGTACACGAATTCTTTCCTGTTCGTGGCTTACCAAAGAATCCTTCGTTTGCTAAATGCAAAAAGATTGTTACAGATTTTGCCAAAATGCAGGCCTCTCCCGACTGTGTGGCCGACCTTATGTTGACTGTAACTGAGCAGGGAAATAACTGGGCACTGACGTATGGCTATTGCGAGGGGGCGTATGAAATGGCTTTGGCAAATAGTTTTGCAAGGGCTATGGACTTTATTTTCCGCAATGGCTTGCTGCTTCATTTCTACGAACGGATAGAAAGAATGCTCGCTAGTGCCTCAAATGGATGGGGAGGCGACAGCTTGCGCGAAATCTATCGGCAATATAGATAGCGTGTTTTCAGTTGACGAGTAGACAAGTTAACAAGTTAACAAGTAGACAAGCTGACGAGTTGACGAGAGGACGGGTTAACAAGAAGACAAGTAACGAGTGAATAAACTTATAAGTAGGTGGGCCTACGAGAAGAGTTGTTGGCTGGTTGAGTGGCGCAGCATTTTTTCACCTTTTCACCCTTTCACCTTTAAAAGGCGCAGCCATTTTTTCACCTTTTCACCCTTTCACTTTTTCACCTTTAAAATACTCCTTTTCATGTCGATAGAACGAATTACATCGCTCACTCACCCAGGCGTTGAAGTGTTTAGCGCACTAACCGAAACGCAGTTGCGCAATAGACTTCAACCTGATAAGGGCGTATTCATTGCCGAAAGTCCCAAGGTTATACGCGTGGCACTTGATGCTGGTTACGAACCGCTGTCGATGCTGTGTGAGGAACGCCACATTGTGGGCGATGCCGCAGACATAATCTCGCGCTGTGGCGACATACCTGTATATACGGGCGAACGCACGCTGTTGGCCCAGCTAACTGGTTATATGCTAACGCGCGGCGTGTTGTGTGCCATGCGCCGAAAGCCTGTGCGCAACGTGGCAGAGGTTTGCGCCAATGCCACGAGAGTTTGTGTGATAGACGGCGTTACCGACACAACCAACATCGGGGCTATATTCCGTTCGGCTGCGGCATTGGGTATTGATGCCGTTGTTTTGACCCAAAACGCGTGCGACCCGCTTAATCGTCGTGCCGTGCGCGTGTCTATGGGTTCGGTGTTTCTTGTGCCGTGGACGTGGTCTGAGCAACCTCTGGCCGAACTTTCTGCTATGGGATTCCGCACGGCAGCAATGGCTTTAACTCATAATTCCATTTCGCTAGACGATGCCAAGCTGAAAGCCGAACCGCGTTTGGCCGTTGTTATGGGTACGGAGGGCGACGGATTGCCACACCAAGTGATTGCGCAAGCCGATTATGTGGTGCGTATCCCTATGTCGCATGGCGTAGATTCGCTCAACGTTGCAGCAGCATCGGCCGTGGCCTTTTGGGAATTGCGAGTTGACAAGTAAGCAACTTGAATCGAGTAAACAAATAGACGAAAAAGACAGTTGACGAATTAACAGGGCAGCAAATAAACAAAAGGCTGCGCCTGTTAATTCGTCAACTAGTTATGTAAAAGCGTAGTTTTTCTATTCAATCGTCACTTCATCCACGAACAACCAGCCCGGTTTGCCCGTGTGAGGATGCCATGTAGGCATGCTTTTTTCGGATAACATCTTGATGCGCACATAGCGAGCGTCTTTCGCCATGGGCAAAAGCACGTTGTCGGTGTCGATGTAGTCGGGCTTGCTTGCAGGCATCGGGTCGGCAGGCAGGTCGTAAATGTCCTCAAAGTTCTTGCCGTCGGTACTCACCCAAATGTACAGTCCGCGGTGGGGCATAATCCATTGGGCGGCACTAATCAACGTACGAACACTGATAAGGCGAATGGGTTTCACCTCGCCAAGGTCCAGTGTGAGGTCTAAATCCTTGCCAACGTAGCCCACCCAGCGACCTGAATTGAAGATAACACTACCTTGTAGACCATTGGTAAGTTCGCGTGGCGACAGCCCAGGGTACTTGGCATCGGGTTCAACGTTGTATTTCACCTCGGCCATCGTGGCCTTGCTGATGAGCAGATCTTCGCTGTTTTCGTTGCTGGTGAAGGTGGGATAAACGGCGATGGTGCGCAACTTGCACGACTTTTTCACAGGAAAGGGCTGCGTATAGCGAAGAGATTTTGCAGTGGGTGCCGTTCCATCGAGGGTGTAGTAGATGGTTGCGCCCTTGCGTGCGGTGAGTGTTACGTTCAGGCTACCGGGTTTTTCGGCTGGCGAAAGTGCGATGTTGACGTTGAAAAGGTGTCGGCCGTAGCGGTATTTGTTCAAGTTATAGATGTTGAGCAATTGCGGCATGCGATTGGCAAAGTCGTCGAAGTTCTTCTTTTCGGGCATAGTCCATTGCACCTCGCTTGCTGCGGCCAAACGTGGCAACGCCATATACTCCACGTGGGGGAAGTTATCCATGTGCTCGGTCCAGAGGTTTGCCTGCACGCCGATGATGTGTTTGGCCTCTTCGGCCGTGAGTTTGGGCGATACGGGGTTGAAGTCGTAGGTCTTTTCGATGGGTATGAAACCGTTGAAAGCCAGTGGTTCGTGTTCGCGATCGTTCGTTTGGTAATAGTCTAGATAGAGATGCGACACGGGGCACATGATGGCATCGTGGCCCAAGCGTGCTGCCTCGATGCCGCCTTCCATGCCGCGCCACGACAGCACCGTGGCATTGGGGGCTATTCCGCCTTCCAAAATCTCGTCCCAACCACCAACTTTACGTCCGCGCGCAGTGATAAAGTTGGCTATGTCGCTCATAAAGTAACTTTGCAAGCGTTCTTCGGCCGTGTGTTTGCCGTCGGCCGCCAAGCCTTTTTCCTTGATGCGAGCCTGGCAACGCGGACATTTTGCCCAGCTAACCTTTGGGCATTCGTCGCCACCGATATACACATACTCGGCAGGAAAGATGTCCATCACCTCCGAAAGTACGTCTTTGGCAAACTGCAAAGTGCGGTCGTTGCCTGCGCACAGCACCTCTTCGGCAATGCCCCACGTGGTACGAACCTTGTAAGGGCCACCCGTACAGCCCAATTCTGGGTAAGCAGCCAGGGCAGCAACCATGTGTCCGGGCATGTCTATTTCGGGAATAACCATGATATGTCGGTCGGCTGCGTACTTAACAATGGCTCTTGCCTGGTCTTGGGTATAGAAACCGCCATGCGGTTTGCCGTCGAATTTGCTTGCATCGTGGCCAACCATCGTTTCGGGACGCATCGACGAAACCTCGGTCAGCTTGGGATATTTCTTTATTTCGATGCGCCAACCTTGGTCGTCGGTAAGGTGCATGTGAAAGCGGTTGATGTTGTGCAAGGCCAAGATGTCGATAAACGTCTTCACTTCTTCGAAGGAGAAGAAATGACGAGCCACGTCGAGCATCGCACCACGATAGCCAAAGCGTGGTTGGTCGGTGATGGTTACGCTGGGAAAGCTAACCCTTTGCGCTCCCGTTTGCGGTATGGCCTTGCGCAAAGTTTGTATGCCGTAGAACGTTCCTGCGGCCGATGCGCCGTTGATGGTAATGCGGTCTTTGGTTACTTCTAGGCGGTAGGCCTCCTTGTTGTCGTTTTTCAGTGTGGCCGAAAGCACAATGAGGTTGCGCCCTTGTGCTGCAGTGGTTAGGGCAGGGCGCACTTTGGTGGCAGCAAAGAGATATTGCGCCAGCAGTTCGGCATCTTTTTGCAGAGCTGTGTTGCCTTTGGGGTAGGCGATACGCGTCTGGGCGTTGAGCGAGAAGGCTCCAGCCGATGTGTTTGTTATTTCTTGTGGAAGTGGCACAACGCGATAGTTGGCCTTTGTTGTTGGGGTTTGCGCCTGGGCAACGGTGGCTGTAAGCAGACCTAATGCGCCGAGGATAAATTGTTTAAAGTACATTTTTCTTATTATATTAACAGGTTTGTTTATCGTTTTATGGCGTGTGCGATTGCTGTTGTGGCGGAAGAGGGGGTGGGGTAGAATGCGTTTTTTTGATGTGGTGAGGGTGCTTGTTGTAGGGTTGCAGAACGTCAGTACGTTTTAAGGATACGCTCGTTCATCTCTCGTTCTTTCTTCGAAGGACGTCTTGTGCGCTTGTCGAACATCCTGAAAAAGTCGAACCCAAATCCGCCTGGCGCCATCCTTGCCCCTATTCTCGCACTTTGCCTAGCAGCCTCTTGCACGTCGAACCCTGGCTTTGGCGCCTTACCATATACCACCACCTCGTTAAGCATGGTGGGAAGAAGTAGCACCGTGTCGGTTAATTCCTCCTTATTCATCATTCGGCGCATATATCCATAGGACACAAACGTGAGAGATTTGAACGTGGCAGGCAAGATGCACGTTCCCGTAAAGTCGGTTTCGATGGTGGTATTGGTGTCGGTTTTCACGCGCACACCCTTCAAGGGGCGGTGTGTTTCCATGTCGGCCACCACGCATCGGGTTTGTGCCAAGGCCGTATTTGCCCATGTCATGGCCACCCAACATAATGCAGTTGCACATCTTTTCATTTCTCAACATTGTTTCTTCCAAATGCTTTTTGATGCACCGAACAACTCTTTTTGCACTACAAAGATAACGAATTGTTGTTTATTTAACAAAAAAGTGGCCAAGTTTTCGTTGCAATACCCAAATAAGGCATATTCTTTTGTATCTCGCTCCTGCCTCTGATAGCAGGGCGTCAACTTATGAGGAGCACAACTAGTTGTTGTTGATAGTTGGCGTGTGAAATCGTTTGCTTGGGTCGGGATGAATGAAAATGATGTTTAAGGGTTGTTTTTGCGGTTTACAAATGCTCATTATTTGTTAGTCCTTGTGGGCTTGCACTTGGTTCTTTTCACACAAGTAAGTGGTGGCGTCCATTCAACTCTTTTACGACCTAGAAAGGTATCTGCTCGCGTAGACACCACTTTCGTTGGTATTTCTCTTCCAATTCTTATCACCCACGATTTTGTAATGTAGTTTGTTGCGGGCGAGGTGTATGACAATGTCGTGCCTTTTTCAAATGTGTCTAGCGGTTCGGCAAGTCGATTATAAGTGTCGATAACTGCCTTATCTGGTACAACGAACTCCTCCTGTAAGGTTTTTACCAATATTGTACGGCCGTTTAGTAGAAAGTACGAGGTGGGATAGCTTGTGCCAAGGGTAAATTCTCCACCGTCGAAAAGTTGGTCTAACGCTGGCCCGATGCAAAAATAATAGGGTGTTTTGTAATCAAACCATTCTTCTTCTTGTACTTTTCCTTGCGCCATCAAAAACGTTTTATATTGCCGATGCGCCTTGATATAGGCCCTCACCACGGCTTTCAGCTCTGGTTTTAGCTTTGCCGTGTCAATACGGTTAAGTGGTAATTCTGCGCGTTTGTCTGTGCGTTCGGTGCAACCTATCGCAGTCAGTGCAAGGCAGCCGATAATCCAAAGGGCGATTGTTTTCATGATGTTGCGCTTTTTATGATGCAAATATACGAAAAACGCTGATAACGACAATGGTAACTTGATGCACCGAACAACTCTTTTTGCACTACAAAGATAACGAATTGTTGTTTATTTAACAAAAAAGTGGCCAAGTTTTCGTCTTATTCAATGCAATAAAGAGCATTTTGCATGGTATGCAACGAGAACTAGAAACTTTTTAGTGGTTTGAGGTTAAGCGCATGGCCTATATGCTGTCTGCTACTGCGGTGTCGTTCAGTGTGGTGTCTTTCTTTGTTGCGTGCCTTGGTTTTCGTGCTTTACTATTGGAATAAAGCAATTCCATGTTGGGCAGATTGCAGGGTACCCTTTTTACAGTAGCAAGTGTATCGGCTCGTGTAGATAGGAGTTTTGTTGTTGTTTTGAAACCTGTTTCCACCACCCATGCCTTAAATATGTAGCTCTTTATAGGATGTACGTATGGTGTTGGCGTACCTTTGTCGAATGTGCCTTGGGGTTCGGCAAGCCTATTATAGGTGTCAATGGCGGCCTTATCTGGTATTGTCAAATCTTCTTGTATGGTTTTTACGAATACGATATGGCCGTCTAGGTCGAAGTAACTGGTGGGATAGCTTTCCACAAAGCCGAATTCTCCACCATTGTATAGGCCATCAAATGCAGGACCGATAAGAAAATAGGTTTCGGGGTACACCGACCAATCATCTGCGGGTAATTCTGTTGGCGCTAATAAGAATGTTTTATATTGCCGATGCGCCTTGATATAGGCTCTCACCACGGCCTTCAGCTCGGACCTGAGCTTTGCCGTGTCAATGCGGTTAAGTGGTATTTCTGTGCGTTTGTCTGTGCGGTCGGAGCAACCTATCGCAGTTAGTACAAGGCAGCCGATAATCCAAAGGACGATTGTTTTCATGATGTTGCGTTTTTTTAATGATGCAAATATACGAAAAATGCTGATAACAGCAATGGTAACATGCGCTTTATGATGAGGCCGTATTGACTTTTTGTATTTCTATAAATTGAGAGGAGTTCGTTGTCTTTGTGACACCAAACACAAGAAAAACACTCCGCTCATATACGGAGTGCTGGGCAAATTAACTCACTGGCTTATCAAGTCACGAAAACCCAATAACTCCCGAATGTATCAGCCCACTACTTCACTAACCCACAACCTCACCAACCCACAACTTCACCAACTCGCAACCTCATCGGCTCACAACCTCGTCAGCCTTACAACCTCGCCAACTTATCAACTCATCAGCTTACCAACTCACCAACCCACAACCTTGTCAGTCTTGCAACCTCGCCAACTTATCAGCTCATCAGCTTACTAACCCATCAGCTTGCAGCCTCACCAACTCAAAAACTTAAAATTATTATTTTTATTTTACAATGCTGCTCTAATTTTTATCCCGTTCTAGCGAAAATTTAGGTTAAAAAGTAGGTAAATAGCCGCTATTTCTAACCTCTCACATCTTCTAACTTGTCCTTTTTTAAGAAAAGAACCTGCGTTTTGCACCATTTAGCCTTTCTAGATTGGTTGCCAACTCATGATTGTTTACGCCCCAAAACCCACTTTTAGACCCCAAAATCCTACTTTTTAACGACTATTTTGCCCTTCTCAGTCATGTGTTTCATGGATCTGATAGGTTTTGTTTATACAAATATAGCGTATTTTTATGCTTTTTGTCTTGCTTTTAGCAGCATTTTGCACTGCGTTTTGCACCATTTTACCTTGCGTTTAGCACCAAAACGCACCGCATTTAGCACCAAAACGCACTGCATTTAGCAGCAAAATGCACTGCATTTAGCGGCATATTGCACTGCGTTTAGCAGCAAATAGCACAAAAACTGGTGCAAATGGCTGGGAACTTAAATAAAAATTCATTTTGCCCGTATGTACAACAATCCCCATTTTGCACCAAAACCAACCTTCGCGAGAATCGGTTTTTTGCGGCAAGGTTGGCGATTGGTGGACAGAAAGGGTACTCATAATGTTAAAATTTATGCTGAAAAATTGACAAGGGGCTAAGCTGGCAAGAATTCAAGTTGGCAAGTTAACGAGTTAACGAGTTGACAAGATTACGATTTGGCAAGTTGACGAGAATTCAAGTTAACGAGTAGAGAGGTTAACGAACGTGTTGGTTCGTGAGTGTTTAAGTTTTTGAGTTGATGGGTTTGTGAGTTTTTGAGTTTGTATGTTGATGAGTTGATGTATTTGGGCGTTATTGGGTCTTCGTGAGTTTATAAGCAGTGGATTGATTTGTCCTGCCCTTTGTATATGAGCGGAGAGCTTATCTTGGTTTTGCAACACAAAGATAGCAAGGGCCTCGCGTTATAGAAAGATTAAAAATCAAGGCTACTTCTATGACTTATACTTTAAGTAATGGCCACGGTTAATTGGGTTTTAGGCTCGTCAACTGGTCCATTTGCGTATTCAACAGCCCATTGTTCGTTCATCTTTCCGCATCAATGTCATTACAATATTTAAATATCATGAAAATAAATTAAGGCTTATTGCAGGGTATTTATTTATTTCCTAACTTCGCAAATGAGAGCGCTGCAAGTGTGCCATTAGGCTATTTTATATGGAAATCGGACATTTTGAGAAGAGAGAAACGGCGCATTAGACGCAAACCAAAGAAGAACAGCGCAACACAAAACTGTAAGAAACTTGTTATTTTGATTTGTTTTTACTGGCCAAGCACGCCCAAGCGCATGAGCAAATGGGCGCGTTAGTGGCGTTGGAGTGTTGTGAAAGCGAGTAAAAACATCTAAGGATAATTTGCCAACCCTGGCAAACCTGATACATATCGCCCTTACACACATCATCGTAAAAGACCATCTTTCGGCCGTAAGCGTGCGGCCTACGAAAGCCTAAATTATGCGTGTTTGTGTTTTATTGACAACTTAGTGGGACGTGGTATCTCGTATTCAACCCACAAGCTAGCGAACTCGTCAACCCAATAACGCACGAACTTGCTATCTAAGAACCTAACATTATTGTTTTAACCTAAAAACAACTTTCGTATGAGGAAAGCAGCATTAGCCCTCGCCGCAGCACTTTCTGTTGGCTGTTGGGCGCAAGTTTTCAACGTCGCAAGCCTTGTCCCTGTGGAACTTCCGTCGGATGTGGGGAGCAAGGTGGTGGCAATTAGTGGGCAAGGAGATTTTCTTTTACTCACAACCGACAACAACAGCGGACTTACTAAGCTAGACCTGAACACAGGGAAAGCCCAAAACATTACGCAGGCAGCAGGTGCCGGCTACGATGCACGTGTGTCGCCCGACGGCAAACGCGTGGTGTATCGAGAAAATTCGTTCACGCCTGGACATCTCCGAATGGTGTCGTTGCGTAGCATTAACCTAGAATCGGGACAGCATAAAGAACTGGTTGCCCCCACGAGAAGTTTGCAAGGGGTGGCACTAAACAATCAGGCTGCCCTGCCCGTTACGCGTGGACAGGTGGCAGCCAAGGGGTTCGAGGGCAAGGTTTCGGCCAAGAATGCCGTGGTGTTGAGCATCAACAACAGGCAACTGATGATTTCGCGCAACGGCAAAACCCGCAATCTCTCGCCCAATGGCAAGGATAAAAGCTATCTGTGGCCATCGCTTTCGCCCGACGGAACCAAGATTTTGTATTATGTGGGGGCCGAAGGAGCATTTGTTTGCAACCTCGATGGCAGCAATGTAAAGCCACTTGGCATGATGCGTGCACCCCAATGGTGGGACGATTCCACGGTGGTAGGCATGTACGACCAAGACGATGGCGAGTTTGTTTACGCATCGCGTATTGTGGCCACCAACCTCAAAGGCGACAAACAGACGCTTACGCCCGACTCGCTCATAGCGATGTACCCCAAAGTTTCGGCTCAGGCGGGTAAGATTGCATTCTCAACGCCTAGCGGAAAGGCGTATATCATCAACGTAACTAAAAGCCAACAGCCATGAAGAAGATATTACTTTTTATAGCAATGGCCTTTACTGCCCTTGCGCAAGCACAGACAAAAAATGCAAGCGAGCTACGTATCTACCTCAATCCTGGGCATGGATGCTACGGGCCTAACGACCGCCCGATGCCTACCATACCTTATCCCAACCTGCCAGAAACAGGTAGGCCAGGCAAGAAAGGATTCTACGAGTCGACTACCGTGCTGATGCGAACCCTCCCTATGGTAGACAAACTGGTGAAGATGGGCGTTAAACGCGATAACATCATGCTGTCGCGAACAGACAACGGCCCATATCCCTACGTTACAGACGACCCTGAAAACGATAAGTTCGACCGCCCACTGTCGGAGATTTGCGAAGAAGTGGATGCCAACAACATGGACTTCTTTATCTCGGTACACTCTAATGCCGCCACCGATGGAGGAAACACCAACTATCCCCTTATTCTTTATCGCGGCAGAGATAAAGAGGGCAACGACCTTGTACCTGGTAGCCGAGACATGGCCATCAAGATGTGGGGACCCCATTACATGGACGAACTGGACCCGCAAAGCTATTACAGCCGAACGAACATGAACGTTCGGGGCGACATCTCGTTTTATCATAGCTCGTCCGTTCGTCACGGAACGCATGGCGATTACGAGGGTTATCTAGGCGTTTTGAAACATGGTGTGCCCGGTTTTCTTATCGAAGGCTATTTCCATACTTACCAACCAGCCCGACATCGCGCCTTGAATGCCGACTATTGCAAGCAGGATGCCATCAGGATGTCGCGCGGATTGGCCGATATATTTAACCTTCCTGCCGAAAAAACGGGCTATATTATGGGTACGGTGAAAGACCTTCACGAACGTATCGTTAACCCCGTATTCCACTATGCACCGCGTACCAACGACCAATGGCTGCCCCTGAACGGAGCCACCGTTACGCTTTTTAAGGGCGATAAGGCCGTGAAAACCTATCAGGTAGATACGCTATACAATGGTATCTTTGTGTTCGAAGACCTAGAACCGGGCGAATACACCGTGCGAGCCGCCCTTAACGGCTATAAGGAACAAGGCAAATTCACTGCCGATGCCACGTCTACCGAGTATCAAAACCTCGTGGCACAGAGCATGGAAAAGCTGGTGGTTAAGGCAAATCAAACGACTTACACCAAGCTATACCTTGAAGTTGAGGGCTACGAACCGCCCGCCGATACTTATCATAACTATCCCGACCCTGAGCAACCGGCCTACTTAACCATGCCAGAGGCACTGAACATGAAGGCGGAAGAGCCCGTTACACTGGCCATTAAGGGTGAAGTTAAACGTGCCATCACGCGCGAAGGCAAGACGGTTATATTGACCAACGACAACGGAACGCCACTGCTTTACTTGGTGAACAACGCCACGAGGAAGGTAGAAAAGCAGTTGAGCACCAACGGACTGCCTGCGGCCGAAACCGATAACAAGGGTTTCCACAGCCGTTTGAACGACATCGCCTTTACTGCCGACGGACAATTGGTGGGCGTAAACAGCGTGGAATGCCAGTTTAACGATGGAGAAGTGGAAACGGACAAAGGTTACAAACGTGGCACGTTGCGCATCTTTAAATGGCAAGACATGGATGCCGACCCCATTGAGTGGCTCACAACGCAAAGCTCGGCCAACTTCCTTAACGCCGATATGGGCAAGACGGTGGCCGTAAGCGGTGCTGCCAAGAGCTGCAAAGTGATTGTTGGCGGAACCAATGCCAATGGTGTTGCCAAAGGTGTGAGAAACTTAGTGCTCTATGTTGAGAACAACACCATCACCTCTTCGCTCTTTACCGAGAAAACCATCAACGCCAGCAGCAACTTCACCGAGGTGAAATTGGGCAACGATTACAAGCTGTGCGCATCGCCCTTTGCCGACGATCAGTGGATGGTAGACGGCAGTGTAACTCCGCCGATGGAGTTCCATCCGGCAACAACATCTAATGTAGACAGCGAGATACTTGGCCGTTTGCCTGCCGACATATTGGGCAACGAGGGCGATGTGGCTGCTGCATCGGGTGCTGTTTTCTTTAAATACGCCAAGCATACACTCTTGGCCACACCTTATCTCAAAGATGCAAAAGTGGCCGGACTGCGCTTGTTCGACGTGAGCGAGGGCCTGGCAAAGGCCCAATTGATAAAGGCAACCACGCTAGACCTTGCCAAACCGATAGAAAAGGTGGGCTTTATGGCAGCCGCTGCCGCGGTGAACGGTGCCGACATTACGCTTACGCTCGTAACAGACAGCGTGCTGACCAACTTCACCACCAAGGGTGTAGACCAGCCAGCAGTGAAAGGTGTGTATGCCTACAACCTGCGTTTGGCACAGTCTGGCGAACGTTACACCTTCTCGTTCGACGCCAATGACGAACCCACAGCCGCCAAATTGGTGTTTACTGATGCCAAAACAAACGCTGCCGTGGGCGAATTGCCACTCACAGGCGTAAAGGCAGGCCGCAATAGCTTTGACTTTGCCACCGACCAATTGCCTGGTCAATTGCAACAAGAACTGAACTGGGCGGTGAGTCTAACGGGAAATCGCATCGCAAGCATCAACCGCATCAACCCCGAAGTGGCTTCCACCGTGTACAATCGTGCAACAGTGGCCATCGACAAGAGCACCGAGAGCGACTTCTTTGGCCGCATGTATGTGGGCGAAGCCAATAAGAAACAACTTGACGTGACGGGCGTTTACGTGTGCGATGCCAACGGCGCGCGCACCAATGCAGCTCCGTATAAGGGCGGACAAAAGCTGATGGGGAATTACAGAATGAGTGTTGATGCAACAGGTAAGCTCTATATTGCCGAGTTTAGCGACGAAAATCCGGGTGTGTTTATTGCTAACCCTGCTCAGATGGACGGCAAGTTCGAGCAGTTCTTCGTTGGTCAGCCTGATGAAGACGGACTAATCACCAACGATGGAGAAAGCGTTGGCTCGTCGGCCTCGATGGTTTTGCCAACGGGTAGCGGCAGTAATGCCAAGCTATACGTTTGCTTAGAAGACATGAAGGCGGCCATTGGCGTGTACAACATTGGACAACCCGACGGCTCGGTGCTTACATCGTGGAACAAGGCACCTAGCCTGACGCTTAAAGTTAGCGGGCTTATCAATGCCGACGACAACCTGGCAGCCGGTCCTGATGGTGGACTTTGGGTGGTGCAATATCGCGGAGCAGGCAACAACACCAAGGGTGTGCCTTCGCTGATGTACGTAGATAAGGACGGAAAAGTAACCTTTAACTCTGGCAACGTCGATTGGGTAGAGAATCTCAATGGGTCGCGCAGGTCGGGATTTGCCGTTAGCGACGATGGAAAGACCCTCGTTATATGCGATGGCAGTTTGGCATTGCAGTTCTTCAACGTTGCATGGAACGGCTCAACGCCCACGCTTACCAAGAAGTATAGCTACGAAGGTTTGGGCAAAGAGATATACCAAATGGCCTTCGACCCCGCAGGCAACTTGGTATGTGCAGGTAAGGAGGTTTACATTTTGAGCATTCCCACCGAGCATAACCAAACGCTTACGCCTGCCAAACGCTCCTTAACGGTGAAACGACAGCCCACAACAGCTGTTGAACAGCCCACCGCAGGCAAGCGCGTGGTTAGCATCCGCTATTACAATGCAGCTGGTTTGCAGTCGGCACAACCCTTCGATGGCGTTAACATCGTTGTTACTACGTATGCCGATGGTAGCAAGAAGACCGAGAAAATGATGAAGAAGTAACGCTTATCAACGCGTAACAACGTCGCCCCCAGTCCTTCTACGTTTGGAGAAAGGCTGGGGGCGATTATGATTAAAGGTGAAAAAGGCTCATAAAGGTGAAAAATTGAAAAGGTGAAAAGGTGAAAAGATGGCTGCGCCTTTAAAGGTGAAAGGGTGAAAAAATGGCCGCGCCTTTAAAGATGAAAAAGTGAAAAGTATTATAAAGGTGAAAAGGTGAAAAAATGGTTGCGCCTGTTAACTTATTCATGTCGTTAACTCGTCAACTCGTCAACCAATATTGGTGAGAAATGGCTGCACCACTTTAACTAGCCAACAATTGTTGAGCTTGCAAGTGATAACACACAATGAGGGGTTATTAAGGCTAGATGTGCGATATAAGGGAAGAATGTTGGAGGACTTGATAGCACGTAATGAGGGGTTATTAAGGCTGGATGTGCGATATAAGGGAAGGATGTTGGAGGACTTGATAGCACATAATGAGGGGTTATTAAGGCTGGATGTGCGGTAGAAAGGCAAGAAATTGGAGGACTTGACAATGGCTAATGAGGGGGTATTAAGGCTTGATGTGCGGTAGAAACGCAGGACGTTGGAGGACTTGATAGCACTTAATGAGGGGTTGCTAAGGTTAGATGTGTGGTAGAAAGACAAGAAATTGGAGGACTTGACAATGGCTAATGAGCGGTTGCTAAGGTTAGATGTTTGGTAGAAAAGCAAGACGTTGTAGGACTTGATAACGCCTAATGAGCGGTTGTTAAGACTAGATGTGCGATTGAGTAGGGTAAGAGATAGGGAACTTGATAATGCCATGCCGCTTGTTTCTCCTTTGTTTCCACAATATTGTTGCTTTTCTTCAATCTAAATTTTAACGTAAAACATTCGTTATTCTCGCCAATTATTTGTAATTTTGCACTCGCTTAAAAGGTACGTAATATTTGTTAAAAACATGTCTTACGATGCACAAACAAGTCTTACAATGCGCTTAAACAAAGCATAACCCAAGTTTTGCTGTACGAGTGCATCATCCATTAAAACAAGGATTAAGACTGGAGGAAATGACACAAAAGCTTAACAGCAACGAGGGGTACGAGTGCATCATCCATTAAAACAAGGATTAAGACCACAATAATGTGCCTTAATCGTCACATTTATTGTTGTACGAGTGCATCATCCATTAAAACAAGGATTAAGACTGATGCACTAAGATATTTTTGTGGAGTTTGACCAGAGTACGAGTGCATCATCCATTAAAACAAGGATTAAGACTCAGGATGAGCAAGAATGTGATTAACCGCAAAGGCTGCGTACGAGTGCATCATCCATTAAAACAAGGATTAAGACTCACTTTTAATCAGGAATTTCCCAGCAATTTCATGTACGAGTGCATCATCCATTAAAACAAGGATTAAGACTGTACGCCCTCGTATTCGCTAATTTCGGATACAGGAAGTACGAGTGCATCATCCATTAAAACAAGGATTAAGACACGCCCTGCGCATTCTTGTATGTGCCGTATTCGATAGTGTACGAGTGCATCATCCATTAAAACAAGGATTAAGACATGGTATAAGCTGTATTCTTTCATTTAAAAATGTACGAGTGCATCATCCATTAAAACAAGGATTAAGACTTCTGCCAACTTTACGAAATCAAAACTTTTCATCTGTACGAGTGCATCATCCATTAAAACAAGGATTAAGACTGCTCCGAAAAAGTGGGCTCAGACGGCTTTTTGGCAGTACGAGTGCATCATCCATTAAAACAAGGATTAAGACATGTGAATAATGAAAGAAACGATAAAAGAGAAATGGTACGAGTGCATCATCCATTAAAACAAGGATTAAGACTCTTGTCAAGGTTACGGAAGGTGTATCCACCATTCTGTACGAGTGCATCATCCATTAAAACAAGGATTAAGACACACAAGTTGCTTTACAACTTTAACCATGTTCAGGTCTGTACGAGTGCATCATCCATTAAAACAAGGATTAAGACCTGAATTGGGTTTTCTATGTAGTAAAATACCATTGGTACGAGTGCATCATCCATTAAAACAAGGATTAAGACCTTAGATAGATAGAGGGTTTCTGAACCATCCTTGACTGTACGAGTGCATCATCCATTAAAACAAGGATTAAGACGAGATTTCTTCTGCTGTGAATGCTCGTGAGCTACTCAGTACGAGTGCATCATCCATTAAAACAAGGATTAAGACTATCCCTCCTTCTCTTTTAAATCTCCTTTAAATTAAGTACGAGTGCATCATCCATTAAAACAAGGATTAAGACACACCCTGTAGATGTCAGCCTCACCCTCCTTACAGAGTACGAGTGCATCATCCATTAAAACAAGGATTAAGACAACCGATAAATTGTTGGTTTAAATTCATCATCAAACTGTACGAGTGCATCATCCATTAAAACAAGGATTAAGACATGGTGTCCCAATTTTAAGATTTGTTACGCGCCTTGTACGAGTGCATCATCCATTAAAACAAGGATTAAGACATCAATAGACATTTAATATTGGCCTTTGAACATGTCCAGTACGAGTGCATCATCCATTAAAACAAGGATTAAGAAGACCTAGTACCGCTTTAAGTTTCTTACCTCTTAACTTGTACGAGTGCATCATCCATTAAAACAAGGATTAAGACTGTGTTATAAATTATTGTTATTTCTCAATGTCTGGAGTACGAGTGCATCATCCATTAAAACAAGGATTAAGACTGATAGATAGAGTAGGCAAAAGGCATGTTATTCTACGTACGAGTGCATCATCCATTAAAACAAGGATTAAGACCTTGTATTTTTTGCTTATGCACCTCTTCAATGTCGTACGAGTGCATCATCCATTAAAACAAGGATTAAGACTACGTCTACTCCAAGGTACTTGTACGCTCGTACAATTGGTACGAGTGCATCATCCATTAAAACAAGGATTAAGACAAACCGCCTTTCGGTGGCTCGTTTACTTTTAGCCAGTACGAGTGCATCATCCATTAAAACAAGGATTAAGACTCTTACCTTCGAAGTACTTAGAAGTTTCGCACTCTGGTACGAGTGCATCATCCATTAAAACAAGGATTAAGACCCATATTGCGTTTTTGTTTGCGTTAGTTTTCTCTTGTACGAGTGCATCATCCATTACAACAAGGATTAAGACTAAGAAGGAAAACTAATGCCTTTATATCCTTCCTCTCTAGTACGAGTGCATCATCCATTACAACAAGGATTAAGACGAGAGCGCGGCAACGCAATATAGTTCCTTTACCTTGGTACGAGTGCATCATCCATTACAACAAGGATTAAGACAAACAGAGGATTATCGGCCGTCCCTGCCGTCCTAAGTGCGAGTGCATCATCCATTACAACAAGGATTAAGACTTTATCACCTCTTCGGGTGTCGGATAGAAATCCGCGTGTACGAGTGCATCATCCACCACAACAAGGATTAGATGTAAAATCTTTTCACTCCTTATTATATAGGCGATACGAGCGCACATCGATTGTACAGGTTAAAGTGAGCTGTGGGTTGCGAAGGGCGTATCGCAGCAGGCGCATCCTTGTTAAACGGATGCGACAACGCTGCGACGGCTGCTTTGTTGGCACAGACGTTGCGTGTGCAGACGAAAAAGGGGGAGGGGAAAGAAAATGTCCTTATGCACTTCTGTGAGAAACAAGTGTTTCTGCAAGAAGCGCATAAGGACATGCTGTTTTTTTAAGAGAGATGCCTACTAAAAGAACAGCGTGTTGCGGTTGTGGGTGATGATGTCGACGTCTATTTGCTGGCCAATGATGCGCATGGCGCGCAGTTGGTCGGTAGAGATGGGACAGACGATGATGCTGTCGTGGTTGTCGTAGAGCGACTGAACCTCGGCAAGGTCGGTCTTGATCTCCTGATAATCGGCCGTGTCTAGGTCGGCCAAGAAGATGGAGCGTTGCACGCGCGTGCATCCCTTTCGTTCAAGATATTTGGCTATATGGCGCCTTACCTTGTCGCTTTCGATGTCGTACATCACGAAGAAAAGCATGTTTGTTGGTTTTCGTTGGGGTAGGTTTACAATGCCTAGGATATGGCTTACCCGCTGTTGCAGCGTGGGTAAGCCTTCGAGGTTGCCCACTTGGCGGTTTATTTCGGGCGAATGGGCAACGCCTGCACGCGCCAATTTGCGTAACACCTCGATATAGGGCAGGGGCTGTGCCTTTTTTCTCATGTATGGGCGGCTATTGGTTAACGAACTGCTCGATAAGTTTTGCCACAACCTCGTTTAGTTCTTCGTTTGTTCCTCGCCGTGGCGAGATAACCACACTGAACCCCCGTTTGCCGTAAAAGAGGTTTACCTCGGCATCTTTCTGGCCCATGCGCACTTTTATCTTCTTGGCGTATTGAATGTTGGCAATTTCTGTTACCACCAGCCCCGTTTGCTGAATGTGCTGCTTAAGCGGTTCAACCAGCTCGTTGAGCCGTTCGGGGACAAAGGCTTCGGATATGGGTTTGGTTGCGGCCTTGTCTTTGTTAAGCTGTTGCTTAATTCTTTGCAGCACCTCCGCATCAGGGTCTTTTAGGCGTGGTTCGGGTGTGGCGGCAAAGGTTTCTTTCTGCATTTTCTGGTGCTGTTCAAGCTCATGGCGCGTGTCGGCAACGTTTAAAGGGTTTTCGGGGTTAACGAAAGTCTTGATGTCGACGGGTTCGCATTGGGGGTTGAAGTAGGCGTTGCGGTCTACGCTGATGAAACAAGCACGTGCCACATCGGATGTTTTGTTGTCGATGGCTTGCTCCAAGTGGTAACGCAGGGAGAAATCGCGTGCGAAGGCTTTGTAGAAAAGGGTGTAGATGCCAGGGTCGTAACAGCGTTCGGATAGTCGGAACATCACTTTGAGCCCGTCTTCGCCTGGTGATGCGAAGCAAAGCAGCACGCGTGTGTCGGCTTGTATCTGTTGGCGTACGGCTGTAAGGTCGAGGCTTTTCTCCGAAACATGGTCGATGTCGAGGATGAAAGTCTCGGTGTAGGCAAAGTTTTCTTTCTTTCGGAAGTTGGGTGTGAAGTGTCCGCACACCACGTAGGGCAGCGTTCGTTTAAGTGTGGCGTATTGTTTTGTGTCCATGGCATATACGATACGCAACTGTCGTATGCGCGCCTCGATGTCGGGACGCGGGTTGATGAGGCTGTGATAGAGTTGCTCTTCCTTAATTTTGAGCAGTGGGTCGGCAGCCGACTGTATGTTCTTTCCGCACGAAATCATAGGTCGAAGGATTTGAATTTCTGTGCTAGCGATTGCACGTAGAGTTTCATGGAGGTGTGGCGCGAACGCGTTACGCCTTTGATGGTAACGGTTTCGTCCATGTAATCGTTAAGCGATTGGATGAGCACGCGCCTGCCAAGTGGCTCTAACCAGTATGAGCCATCGGGCCTGACGGAGTAGTATTCGTCGGTAACTACGTTTTGCGCCAGCAGGCTATACACCACATAGTCTACCCAAATACGGTAAAGCTCGATGACATCGTACACTAAGACGGGGCGGTTGTAGTCGTCGCGGTGCATGATACCTACGTAAGGGTCGATGCCTGCCTTAATCATTTCGCCCTCAATCTTGCCGTAAAGCAAGCCGTAGCCATAGTTAAGCAGGGCGTTGGCCACATCGGTGGCAGGGTGCTGGCTTCGGCTTTCGAAACGATATTGAGGCGGGATAAAGGCGTTGATGGTGGCAAAGTAAATCTTTGATGCAAGTCCTTCCCAGCCGCGCAGTGTGGGGGCGATGTCGTTGACGATGTCGCCTTGCTCTGCCGAAACCTTGTTGCGATAGTCTTCTAGTCGGCGTATGCTCTTGTCTACGTTCACTTGCGGCGTATCGGTTGTGTTGAACAGCAGCATCAGTGCTTGTTGGTTTTCAATCTTCTGGGCGATAACGCCCTTTATCCATTCAACGGCCTCGTGAGAGAACGTGAAATTGAGCTGTCCTTTCCTGATGGTGGAGATTGAGCCATAGCGTGGACTCCATATTCTGCCGATGGGGTTTCCGGCCTTATCCATAAACAGCACTTCTATCTCTTGCTCTACGGCAAGCATCACGGCATCGCTTGTTATTTGTGCGCCCTTGCTTATCTGTATGCTCTTGATGCCTGCGGCAGGGATGCGCTGACGGCCATCGGCGGTGGTGATTACGAAACCTTGGTTGTCGCGGTTGAGCGAAACGCCATAGGTGTTGAGTATTAGTTCCATTGTGGTTGTGTTTTTAGGGTTTGGGTGGTTATGCGATAAAGAAGTCGTCAACGATGTGTAGCTGGTCGGCAGCACGGGTTACGGCGGTGTAAACCCATTGGTATTCGGGTTTGTTTGTTTCGAAACTGAACTTTCGGGGAATGTCTAGGTAAACGTCTTTCCACTCTCCGCCTTGCGCCTTATGGCAGGTAAGGGCATAGCCAAACACGGCTCGGATGGCGTTGAGGTAAGGGTCGGTCAGCATGAAGTCTTTAAACACTTGCGACTTGTGGCTAATTCTTCTATCTTTCATGCGATGGTAGTAATCGATGAAGAGTGCCTGCTGGTCGTATTGTTTGAGGTTGGGTTGCGAAGAGTAGAGGATGTCTTCGATGAGCATTTGTTTGACCACGCGATGCGTGAAAAGTTCTTCTACCTCTACTTCGAGGAAGGTTAAGCCTGCGCGGCGTTTGCGTGTTCCTAGTTGGAGAACCTTTACCAAGTCGCCGTTCATCAAGCCAGACAGGCAGTTGTTTTGCGTAACGAGTAACAGTTCGCCAGGCATTAGCACGGGCTGGTTAAAGCCTAGGGAGGGGCGAATAAGGTTGGTTAGCGAGAGACAGAGGCGGTTGGTGCCGCAAATTAAGGTGGCGGAATTGAAGCCATTGTCCTTGATGTTGCGGATGTAGGCGTTGAGCAGTTGCAGCTGTGAGGGGTAAAGGCGCACGTGCTTGCGGTTGCGAAGAGGGAATTTTCCCCACTTAACCTGTGGCGGGTCTTGGTAAAGCTGCCTTATCTTGTTGGCCGCCACAATGATGTCGTTGTCTGATTGCTGGCGCATGATTTGCGTTAGCTGGTAGTGAACGGCCTCGATGTTGAACTTCTCGCGGAAGTATTGGGGCGAGAGTGCGGGCGAGAAGGGCTGCCCGATTGGGGGAAGTTGGCATTCGTCGCCCACAAAAAGGAACTTGCCGGAGGGGTCGTAGGTAAGCAAGTCGTGCAACACGCGACCCGAGCCGAAGAGCGCTTGCGTGGGGTTGCGGTCCTCTTCGTCTGAAATCATCGAGGCCTCGTCGATGATATAGATGTGCTTTTGCGCTATGGGCTCGATGCTCATGGGGGTGAATTGAAGTAGCAATTGCCCGTCGCTCTCCATTAGTTGTTGCTTTTCAAGTTGTTCGGCCATCTTGCTGATGTCGCGATTAAAGTCGTTGAAGGTGTAGATGTTGCTGTGAACAGTGGTGGCCTTGCAGTTGGCGCGGTTGCTTAATATCTTGGCGGCACGACCTGTTGAGGCCATCAAGATGTGCTGAACGTCTCGTTTTGCAAGCTCGGCAACAAAGGCGTTCATCATTGTTGTTTTGCCCGTTCCTGCATATCCCGTGAGGATGAACACCTGTTGGGAGCTGTCGATGAAACGCAACATGTGGTCTAGCACCCGTTGTTGTGTTGGGGTTAGTGTTATTTGGGGCGTGTTAGCGTTGTTGTTCATCTCTTTCTAATGCTTTTAATCGAAAAGATTTGGTTTTGGGAATGCACCTGCCATTAATTTTTTTGCGGGCAACGCATCTGTACAATGTGGCTCGTAGTGGGGCTACAAGCCGTTTGTAGTGGAGCTACAAGCACCTTGAAGTGTGGCTACAAAGCGTGTCGTAGTATTGCTACGGCATGCTTGTATGGGCTACTTGCGCGTGCTGCTGTTTGTTGTTTAAAGACTATTGTTTATAAAAACCTGTTCTTCTTTTATCTACATAGGCATCTCCTAAAAACGCTCGCTGTGGTGCTTGCTCGGTTTTTTGTTTGGTTTTTTGTTCGCTTAAAAGCTCAAATCAATACTCCCTGAACTGCACAAAGGTGAACTGCGTTTCCTTTCGATTGTCGGGCAAGTCGGTTACGATGCGTTCTGTGGTAGATGCCACGCAGCGTATTCCTTGCGCCTTGAGCAACTCTACGATGCGGAAAGTGAGGGTCATCTCGCCCATTACGTGGGCAGTTAGGCACGTTGGCGCACCCCTATTGATGATGTCTAGCGCATATTGGTTGGCTAGTTGGTCAACCCTTTCTGGCAGGCAAAGGGTATCAACGGCAGGGAAGTCGATGTCTATTATCTCTCCATATTGTTTGGCGGCCTCCAATTGTGCGGGTTGCCATGTGGAAGAAGGATGGTTGGAGAGGTTGACGAAGAGCGCGGATTGGGGTTGTGGTTGGGTGGGAGAGGTAGCAGCAGAGTTGGAAATCCCTAGATAGTCGAGGGTTATGTTTAGATATTTGTCAATGCCGCTGGTAATACTCTTTACTCCTCTTGCCCCTCCACGGTCTTCGCCAGCATGGTTAAAGTCGTTACGAATATTCGTAATCTCTTTAAACGTGTTGGCAAGTTCAATGATGGTGGGCTGCTGTATCAAGTGCTTGATAATTTCTTTTTGTTTTTCAGAACCCTCTTCACCATCTTCTGATAAAGCCCATTTGCTTTCGGGTATCTTATCGCTAGTTATCGCAAAGGCTTTATTAATGAGTATTCTCTGATTCTTATCTAATAAGTCTAGTCCATTTTCTTTGCACAAAAGTGAAACGACGGTTTCTTGTAAGAGCGTTATTGCTTGCTGATGAAGTTGTTTGTTAAGACTCCATTGTGCAGCATAAAAGCCGTTTAGGATATTGTCTGTGGGCGAGAAGGCTAGTAAAGGCTGGTGTATCTTGTTGAAGATAGGCACCATTGGTGGAATGATAATTTTCTCTATACGTTTTTCTGCGTTGTGAATCGTATTGATTTTTTTCCCTACTCTAATGTCTTTTCCCCTGCAATTAAGAACGAATCCGCTTAGTTCTGCTAGTGCATTGAAATACTGGTTTAATGCGCTTGCATCTTTATCTGCTCCCATTGCTTTTTTTAATATGGGCGATAGCTCTTTGTTTACCAAGGCTTGAAGTTGCGTTGCCCTTCCGTTTTGAAGATAGTTTGCGGCGGCGAAAGTCCAATCTTGCAGGCTGGCAAGGGGCAGCAGACTGATGATGGGAGCTTCATCTTGGGCGTTGCGCGCCTCATAGTTGCCGTAAACGATGTTCTTGATGGTGATGCCTTTAAGGAACTTGGCGTAATTGCCCAATACGAGGAGCAGCATGGGGAGGAAACGAAAGCTGTGAGTGAGGTCGAGATACAGCTCATCGCCCACTTCCAGCGTGTCGTAAATGGTTTGGAACACCTCCCAAATCTCCTCTTTGTTCATCCCATCTTTTATGTCTTTGTCTTCGATGGTGGCTTTAAGGCCCATCTCTTGCAACACGGTTTCAAGGCCTTTGTAAGGCACGGGTGTGTTTTTCCCGTACGGTGTGCGTTCTGTGATGCCCTTGTTCCAATTTAATTCTCTGGCTTTCTTAGTGAGGAAGATAATCACCCGGTCTTCCTCCGTCCAGCCATTTGCGCCAACAAGCTCTAACGAGGCCTGCTGAATAAAGCGTGTTGGGGTAGATGTGAACGGCTTTTGCTCTTTCCCGTCCTCTTCCTCTATCTCTTTTGTATAGGCACATTTTTCGTAGAAGCCTGTCCCTAATATGGATATGAATACTTTGCGTGGCATGTGGTTACTTTATTATATTTTCTACAATAGCTAGTTGTTCTTTCAAGGTGTTTATCATTTCTGTATATCGCTTCTCTGTTTTTATAGAATGCGCTAGGCTATTTCTTATTTCGTTTATGCTTTTGTATGCGGTAGCTATTTCAGAAACAAACTTATCTTTCCCTCTCCCGATGAGTGATTTCTTAACTTCTTCGCGCATTAGTTTCTCTAAAGGGTCTCGCTTATTTTGTTCACACACATAAGTAATGAGGGCTTCTTGCAGAGTGATGTAAGCCGAAGAAAAATTGTAATGTTCATATTGCCATCTGGCCAGCCTTAACTGGAATAGGGAATGTCGCTTGGCTTTCGAGAACTTTTCCGCAAACTTATCAGCAATCGGCCGGATAATCATGTTGGGGAGTGGTGAATACTCCTTCTTTGCCATTGCTTCAAGGTTGTGCACTTCACTCTCAATGCCAGCCAAATGGTTAAGGTTAAGCAAGTCGGAGAAGCGTTTGAGATTTGTAGCAACACCATTGTCCTCCTCTTCCATTAGCTCGCTTATCTTGTAGGCGTTGCCAAATTGTTCAAAGGCATAGGCTCCGGTTATCCAATCGTTAACCTCTAATATACTTTTAAGGTCTACCACAGGTGTATATTTCATCTCTTTACTTATGTCAAGCATGCCATAGTATATGTGCGAGATGTTGATATCTCGCTTGCTTACATTTTTTAGATAGATAAGCAGGTTCATGATGAACAGAGGAAGGGAACGAAACGAGTGCGTGATGTCTACAATAAGCTCATCGCCTTGTTCTATATACGAGTCGATGTGCGTGATGATATTTGTGTTTTCTTTCACTTCGCTTTCGTTTACACCATACTTCACCAGCACGATGTGCGAACCTGCTCCCATTACCGCCTCAATATCCATTTTATGTGGTATATCAAGAGCGGTTTTGTGGTTGGCTTTTTCGCAGTAATCTCCTATTTCTGCATATTTTGTTTCGTCTATATTGATGTTGTGGGTATTCGAAAAATACTCGTATACGACTTCCCATATCGACCCCGTTGTTCCAATCATAATAATCCGGTCCACCTTATGATACTCGGAAAGAGCTGCTGCAATAAAGGGTGTTTCGTACGTGTCGTTGTTGCCGAACTTGTATGTTGCCTTTCTGTATTCGCGTTTAGCTCTTAAATCTTGAGGTCCTGTGCCCAGAAACGTTATAAGTGTCTTTGCCATATTGTGCTTATTGCATTATTCGTTTAAACAACTCTTCGGTGATTTGCTTGTTGCCAAGCACTTTAACCATCCTCTTAAAGAAATCTCCTTTACCAATTTTCCATTTGTTAAGTGTTTTTTTATCTGTTGTAACGCTGTAAATGGCCGAAAGAGCCTGCTCTATTGTTGCCAATTCGTCTTCGGTAAAGTTGTCGTTTCCTGCATGTTGCTTTGCAATTTTTTTCCAATCTTCCAACTTCGAAGCCAAGTTGCCAGAGCTTTTACAGCTTGCCACAAATACCGATAACCCATTGGCATAGGCTTCTCTTTGTGCGTTTGCTTTATTTTGTGCTTCGGCCAGTTCTTTTTCAACTTCAAGCTGCTTCTTTTCTTCTGCAAAACGTTGCTTGGCTGCATCAACAATGTCGTTAACATGTATAGAACACGCTTCTACGAACGATATAAGCTCCTTGTTCTTGGTTCTGGTGCGAATTGTTTCTATCTTGCCTTTTATCATTGATGCCTGCTTTTCCATCGTTTCCAATGGCAAGCTGTCAAGCTCTGCAATCTTGCTGTTAAGTTCTTGCATGGTGTCGGCGTAATATCTCTGTCGAAATGCATCTGTCACCTGTGTTTTAGGGAAGGCCTTTTGGTGTATGATGGTGGAAAGTGGTGACAGACATTGCTTTTCGGTACGTGCATTTATGAAATCATTAACGCCTGATGCGGGATCCAGTTTCATGTACTGAAATCTCGCATCGGCAGAGTTGATGTTATGGTTTTGGGCAATTGTAAACAGTTCTGCAATTTGTGGAGACGTAATCCAGTTAGTCTTATTGCTGAAATTGTCTTCCATTTCCATCTCGAACTTCTCAAGATAGAAGCTTATGCTCTGTTCGCCGATGGTGTCTGTTAGCACTTCGTAACGCACTTTTCCAAACCCGTAAGGCTTTCCCTGGCCCAGCTGATGCCTGCATTCGGGTGTGTTGTGGAAGGTAAGTGCCGAGAGCAACGCGCCTAACTCAATGTGGCGTAGGTTGTGGAAAGTGATGTCGCACTCGAAGGTTGCTCCCGCTTTGAGTGGGCGTATGGTGGTGTCTGTCTTTTCCGTTCCTGTGCTTTGTGGAGCTGCGTTGTCCTTTAATACGTAGCGTTTCCATCCAGAGAGTTGTCCTTTGTCGTACGTTTTATAACCATTCGTTTCTATATCCTTCTCGTTTTGCCTGATGTATGTGGGATAATACGATGCCTTGGGCGAACTTAAAGTAATGGTTTTCTCTTCGTCTTCTTCGGCAGTTAAACAGAAAGCATGCCCGAATTGCACGCGCCCTTTAAGCGAAAGTTTGTTCTCGTGTGTGTTCTTGTCTTTACCGCTTGGCGATTTCTGGTTAATGTACCCGAAGATGCACTTGGCAAGGTCGGGTTCTACCTCTTCTTTCTTGTGTTTAGTTGGAAGACTTTCGTAAACACTTCTGTCGTAAGGCAATTTATACATAAAGGCAAGTCCCCAATCTCGCACTTTTGTACCATTAACACGGAAGAAGATGGGGCAACCGCGTTTTGTTTTAAGTCGTTCTCGTAGAAATTCCCATTCTTTTTTATCGCGTGAGTAGATAAACTTGAAATGTTCGAACTCTTCTTTAGAGAAAGGCAGGGAGCCTTTCTTAACATTGGGAAAAACAAACTCGTGTATCTTGGCGTCGTTGTCTTCTAGATTGTTGTTCCACGAAGCCGATTGTCCTGTCATTACGATGGTGCCAACATTCTCTGAACCCTCGCAATAGGCAACACAGTTGGCGAATCCCCTCGTCTCTGTTGCCTCTCTTGGAGCATAATGAAAGTTCTCAAGCATGCCTTCCAGCCCGGCATTCTCTATCACACCATATTTATATGCCATTGTTTTCTGCGAGTTGTCTTCTTCTTTTGTAGACTTACTCTTATTGAACAATGGGTTTCCATCGGTAGAGAAGTTCTCTTCCATCACTTTCTTACCAAAATAAGCATCCAGGTCTGTATGGTGAATGCGGCGTGGCTTGCCACAATCTTCAATTTCATAGCCTTCTTGATTGGATTTTTTGCGAAGCCAGCCGCAGTGAATTTCCTGTTGGTTGGCAACCTTTTGTAGCGGATATAACTCTCGTTGCTCCCACTCCCTATGGGCAAATCTCGCCCTTTCGTCCACCGTCATGCGCCCGAAACTCATTATTTCAAGTACATTTCTCACTTCGCCCTTAATGCTAGTGGCGGGTATATAGAAGCGGCCATCGGGTGTTTGGCTGAATTCTTGGGGCTCCTTTTCTTCCTCTTGTTTGACTGTTTGTCCGTCCTTGTTGCAGCCTTTATCTTTGTCCTGTTTCTGTCCGTTGCGTATAAAGATGGGTGTTTCGGCCGTTATTCGCAGGCGTATCTTTCCGCTAACGCCATCGCTGAATGGCACATCTTGTGATATTTTGTCGGCCCAAGATGGTGTGTAAACCTCTTCGCTAAGCGGAACAAAGTTGTATGGCGACTTGATGATGTTTTTATTGCTCATGATTGCTTTACTTTTTAAATCCCACAAATACCATTTTATCTAACGTAAGCACAGGTATGTCGAGGCATGCCCCATCGGGCTTTGCCGTCCAATAGCGCAAAAACAGCAGGCGATTGCCGTCCATTCGGTGGGCGTGATATTCAACGTGCGTAACGTCCTCACTATGGAAATCGACGGCGTTCACTAAGAAACGGTGCGCGCACGGCCTACCATTGGGCGACTTAATGCTGATGGACACGCCCTGCTCCTTATTATATAGGTAACCTTCAGCCACGAAAGGGTTAAGCCCTTCAAGCAGCGTTCTGTCTATCACAGCAGCAGGAGCAAATATGCGGGGTTTGTTTTCGTTGCTCATCCAGAGGTAACCCTCATAGCAAAGCCCAAAGTCTATATCTTTAATTTCAATCTTACTCATAGATGCAGTTTCCGTCTTTATAAAGTTTTCCTTCAAATTGGCCGTAGCCTTTGTTTACGTTTCCACCCAAGGGCAACATGCCTTCGCACACGTCTTTAAGGGCTTTTTCAAAGGCTTGTATGATATATTGGTCTTTGTTTATCCGCTCGTCTACGTCTACGAGTAGCTCTAAAACAAGCTTTTCCGGCTCATCAGGATGAACAATCAGTGCCTCCTCGTCGAACAATGCGCCATCGATGGCTCCACCAGTAAAGCGGTCTATCTTTACGTGGTTGTGGATTTTCTTGTCTGTTTGGCCTTTTCTGTGCTTAATGATGTCGGCAAACAACACGTGTCCGCGCCGTTTCCCATCGGTTCTTTCTCCTGTTGGGACTTCGGTGGGTTGGGGTTCGTCCTCGTTTCCCTCACTTCCAAACAGGGCGAACACGGCTTTGTTGCGTTTACCCACATACTTGTTGAAATCTTCTGGCGACAAGTTTTCGGCAAATATCCCACACTCCTTATTATAATAGTAGGCAGTGCGATGTGCCAACGCCCCTTTCACCGACGATGCTGGCACAACAAGCGAATTGTCTTGGCTGTTCCATCGGCCGCTGTTGCCATCGCCGTCCCATGTGATAAACCGCTCTTTGATATAGCTGTGGTCTACATCTTCATTGCCGAAACCCGACCCGAAGAACATGAAATCTTTGGGATTTATTTTTAGTTCGTAGCGAGTGTAGCGGCTCTCTTGAGGCTTTTCTAGTTTAAGGGGCTCAAATCCACCCCACTCTTCGGCCAGACTCGCACTCTTGTTGAGATACAAATCCAGGTCGGCAGGCAAGCTTAGGTCTAGCTCGCGATAAAGGCAAGCCTCGTCAACTACCTTTATCTTGCCAAAGCCATTGCGACTTTTTCCGCCAACCCTAAACCCGTCGGCTACAAGAATTCCAAGTAAATCCTCAAAATTTTGTTTATATTCAGCAAGTTCTTCTTTGTTCTGGGGGTTGGCCATCAGCTCCATTTCAAAGCAGAAACGTGCGCCCTTAGGTACCACTTCCTCGTCGAATTTCCCTTTGTCTTCGGTAACGCCGCGGTGATTAATCTTGGCATGCTGCCTAATGGGTGCGTGTTTAAAGTCCTTTAAAAACGCCCTGTCCTCATCATCGCATGCTGTTTCAAGGTTAAGCAGGCCGTCTATGGCCTTCCCGTTGCGGTTCAGCAGCTTGGCTTCGGTTACGATGAGGCGCGAACCCTCCACCTCGTACTCGCCGTTCTTGTCGTTTTTCTTTTTGATGAAGCCCATCAGGCGGTTAGCCAGCTTTTCGTCTATGGCATGTCTTATCAGTCCTGCCAGCGTTGTGCCTGGTATGAATGGTAGGTCGTTGGCATCGCGATTGATGGCGGCATCGGTAAGAATCGACTTCTTGCCAGAGCCAATGGCCAACGGCGTTTCGGCCTCTATCGTTATGCGTGCGATGAGGCGATGGTTGTATTTGGTTGTTTGCATAGCGTTCATTGTTAGTCCTTACATTCTTTGGCCATCTCTGAGGCGAGGTTAATCAACAGTTCTTGAAGGCAGATATTTGGCGTGCTCATCACCTCTTTCAAACGTTCTCTGCGGCCGTTCTCGTCCCATTGTTCTTTGGCAACGCCGTGATCGAGAAAAGTCTCCACGCTGTTTTTCAAATTCTCACTGTTGGGAATAACCATAGCCAAGCTCCGTATCGAACCCCATTGTGAGGCAAAGCGCTCGCCGTTAAAGTATTTAGCGTTATTCTTAACAAATTCGTTCACCACTTTTTGAACGTCAAACACGCGTTTGTCTTTCTCTTGCGCCCGTTTCAGGTAGGCCAGTAAGGGTGTTTCTTTCACCTCTTTGCGTGGTTCCTCGCTTCGGGTATTCTTTTGTTCTTCAAACTTAAACTTGGCTTTCCCCTCTTGGTCTGCCTTGTTTTGGCTGAGAATATCGGGGTTGTAAACCACTCGGCCAAAGCCCTCTTGTTGGTAATCGCCAACATAGGCGTACTTTTTAGGCGCGGCGTTGGCTCTTACAACAAACACGCTACCTTTCTCAATGCCGCAGCGTTGGCTGTCGAATGCCTGCCGTTTAAAGTTCCAAGGCGCGTAACTAAATGTGCGCACTTGGCTCTTTTGCCACAAGATTTCGCCTTTGCCCTCGAAACCAAGCTGTTGAAGTGTGGGTTGGAAGGTGGGCAGTCCATGCTCGTCTAAGAATATTAGGCGGCCATCGGCATACACCAACACTTCTTCGTTGGCCACCACAGCATCGCTTTTCAGTTGCTCGAACGACGTCGCCGTTATCTTCACCAAGCCATATTGCGCCGTACGCGAACGTCCCAAATGGCGTGTTCCGCAGAGGGCGGCAGCCAGTTCCTCGGCATATTGTGCAGCATCGTCGTCAAGTTCAACTTCAAAATATAGGATAAGCCCCTTGTTCATGGCCTCGTAACCAAACAACTGGTGGTCTTGCGAACAGCGGCTTTCGCTGTCGTAGGCCGACTTTAAGGCGAAAGTCTTGTCCACCTTTACCTTTGTGGCTTGTTCTCCATCAAATACATAGAAACCCTCGCGGCATTGTTTCAGCTGTTTTTCACCCATTTCTTTGGATAGTTCTGTGGGCAAAAGGTGGTGGAAATAGTGTTCGTCTGCTCCATCTTTAAGCTTAGGACGAAACACTACGGCCGGAATACGAACGCCCCTAACACCAGCCAGTGAGGGATGAGCATCGCCAAAGCGCACTTTGCCGCTATGGAAGAGCAGATGTGTTTTCTCGTTTTCCTCGTTGTAAAGCTTACTTGCGGCAATGCCAAGGAAGTTGTTGCCGGGAATGAAATCCAACGAATGGCGGTTGCCCGTTGTAGCCGATGTTTCGCTGATTATCACGTCGGACAATAGCGTGCATTGTAGTTGTATTGTTTTCATTGTTTCTCCTCCATGCTTATTTTGCAACGTCCATAACCGCGGGTGCGCCCTGCGCCTAGTCGTTTAATCATCATCAGGGCCCGTTCCACCTCGTGTGCCTCGTCGTCTTCGAGGTTCATTATCTGTCCATAGAGCGTGCAAGGCACGGTTGTTTGTGTCTTGCGTAACGAGTTGTCTTTGGCAATACCATCGTCGCAGATGGCTGTGGCCGACACCGATTGGTAAAGAAACCCAGCCAAGTTGTCTTTTACAATCACGTTTTTTTCGTCTTCATGCAGTGTGGCATCGGTGAAAAAGGCACTCCCCTTGGTGCAGTTGTCTTTGTCTTTAAACTCTCCGCAGATGCTGGTGAGCATGCCTTTCGATTTGTTTTCTTGCGAAAGGGTATAGGCAAGGGCCTCGCGCACTAGTCCTTTTATGGTTTTGCCAGGCACAAACGGCAGCCCTTGTGCGTCTTTAATCACCAGTGCATCTACATCGGCACCAGCTGCTTGCCCCGAGCCGCAATGCCAGTTGGTATAAAATTGGATGCAGTATTTTATATCTTTCATAACTTAGTCGTTGGTTTGTTGATTGTTGATGGTGTAATAGGCCAGTGCATCATAGGCGGCGTAGTGTTGCTCCTGTTCCTCTTTGCCTTCTTTGTTTACGTGCGTTCGGGTGGCAGGAGTGGTAAGGTTATGCAATAGTTCCTTGTTGCTGGTTAAGCTTTCTAGGCGTTGCAAGCGTTGGGCAGCGGCGGCTTCGTTCTCGTGCATTAGGCTTAGCCATTGCCTTACGCCTGTTTTCAGTCCTTCGTTTTCTGCCTCCCCTAGTTCTTTTACCATGCGTTCCAATTCGCTTATGGTATGGTAACCCTCTTGTTTACGCAGGTAATATGGGCCAAAGCACAGCGTTTTCTTGATTTTGGCTGGTTCTTCCTGCCCATTATTGGCCGTCTTGCCCTTACCGTCGTCTTTGGGTTTAAGTTCCAGTTCGCGCGCCTTGATGTCTTTGTACGATTGCACAAAGCTGTCTTGCACCTTATGGAACATCAGGCACGATGGTACGTTTTCCTTGTTTTTTGCCTTAGCATCGGTCTTTGCAGCATGGCAAAGCTCCTCGGCCAGCTTGTAACCATAGTAAAAGGGGAACGAAGCTTTGATGTAGGCAATACCACCACAGGCCGTCAATTTGTTCATGTTAGCCTTGCTAAGCAAGTTTTTCATCTCTCCTTGGCTTGTTTCTCTTTCAAACTCGTTGATGAATTTCTTGGCGTATGGCAAGGCCAAGTCGCCGCGGATGATGGCCGTTAGGTCGTCGCCGCCAAGCACAACGGGGCAGATGGGCAGTTTGTCGTAGCTGAAACCATGTGCCTCTTCGATAACTTTAAAAGCTTCGTTGGCCGCTTTTGTGGTGGCTTGGTCTAGCAAGGTAGAAAACTGATAGAACTTTTTGCGGTCTTTTCCTAGCTGCTGAACCACCTTACCTAGTCCGTTCCCGTCGATATGCACAATGGCAATCCAGTCGTTTTTGCCCGTCAGGTCTTTAATGTCTAGTTCGTCTTCAAGCTTTAAGTCTTTGCCTGCATCTTGCTTTTTGCCCCAAAAGCTTTTGATGTGTAGCTTGTTTCCGCAGTTTTTCCTTGCCACCCGTTTGGCGTATGTGGCGGCATCCAGCTCTTCTCCGTTCCATATTTTCACAACGGGCATACCTGTTTTTGCAGCCCGTTTACACCCCAGCATGCCCACTTCCAGAGGCGTTTGGGGTAGGTTGCGCTGTGTTTTTAGTTTCTTTTCCAGCTCATCAACGGCCTGGCCAAAGTTTTTCTCATCGTCAAATTTAACCACAGCTTGGCTGAACGTTATGCCGGGCGCGCACTCTTGCACCTTGCGCGGGAAGTTGCGCACCACGTTTTCGCACTGTTCTTGTGTGTCGAACACATACTTCACGTTGCCTGCGGCCATGATAACCGCATTGTCTTTTTTGTTGAATCCTTCGCCAACAGCCTTTTCAAATGCCTTGGTACAGATGCTCTCCACCAGTTCGCTTGCTCCCGAAATGTCGTCTAGCTGGTTGGTTTGGAAAATGAAACTTTGTATGCCTTGCACCGAAGCCCCATATAGAAATTTTTCCATAGCCATATTGTGTTTGTTGTTAGTCGTTGTTAAATGTTGTAGTGAGCGTGCCAAAGCCCACGCTGGCGTGTTTTCCCAGGCCCACATGCTGGGGTAGGCGTACGTTAGATACGAAATCTACGTTGGCACAATACAGCTTTACGCCCTTGAAGGGCACGCACGGACGTTCTTTTACACCAGTGATGCACACCTCTATGCGCTGTTCAACCCTTATGCCCACGCCTTTAAGCATCGAAAGGATGTTGCCCGTAAGTATGCGTTGCAGCATTTCCAGGCGTTGTTCGTCGTTGTCGGCTTGTGCAAAGGTTGTGTGGTTTTCTTCGTTCAGTGGCAGCCAGTCGGTAAGTTGGTAGGCATACACTTGCCCTTCTTCGCAAGCAATGTCCACTTGTTTGGCGTTCACTTCTTCTATTTGCAGGCAATGCCGCTTGTTGCCGATGCGTACGTTGAAGTTGTTCGAGGCGAACAACACGCCGATGTTCTCCACTCCCTCGCCAATGCAAAACAATGCGGCCTTGTTGTTCAGCCGCTTGTATTGTATCAGGGGGTAGGCATAGCGGTAGCCTTCCTTGGTGTGGTTATGAAACAGCACGTCTTTCTGTGGCAGCAATTTTATAATTGCTCCCCTAAATCGTTGTATGTCGGTTTGTAAAAGTTGTGTCTCAAATTGGATGGTAAGGGTTTTTAGCTTGTTCATCGGCAATTGATTGATTTTGTGTAGTTTGCATCCCTGCCTGGTGGCTGTTTGCATGCAGGCCTAGCGTGTGTGCATGGCGTTGTGCCGCCATTGGGTTGGTGGGGTGGGGCGTGCGGTGCGGCCCCATGTTGCTTGCAACATTGCAAACTTACACATTTTTCTTAGGATTAAGAAATTTTATGGAGGTTTTTTTATTAGAAATGACTTGTTAAAGGCGAAAAGGCTTATAAAGGTGAAAAGGTGAAAGGGTGGAAAGGAATATAAAGGTGAAAAATTGAAAAGGTGAAAAGGTGAAAAAATGGCTGCGCCACTCAACCAGCCAACAACTCCTCTTGTAACCCCACCTACTTATAAGTTTGTCTACTCGCCAACTCGTCACCTTGTCCTCTTGTCACCTCGTCACCTCTATATATAATATAGGTACGCGCGCGTGCGTGCGCGTATGATACAAAAGACATGGGATTAAGACATATTGCAATAGCAAATGCCCAGCACCCGTGTACGTCGCTTGACGATAGGTAAGCCGAAGTGTGCCATTTCGTTTGTTTCTCCTTTCTTTCCGCACTATTGGCGATACTTTTGTTAAGTTTGCTTTTTAACGTGAAATGTTTGCCTGTTTCGTCAATTCTTTGTAATTTTGCACTCGCTTAAAAGGTACGTAATATTTGTTAAAAACATGTCTTACGATGCACAAACAAGTCTTACAATGCGCTTAAACAAAGCATAACCCAAGTTTTGCAGTGCGAGTGCATCATCCATTACAACAAGGATTAAGACGCGGTTAATCCACGCCGAAAAGCCATTAAGAGAAAGTGTGCGAGTGCATCATCCATTACAACAAGGATTAAGACAATCTTTACTATCTCTATCCTAAGTATAATTAATATGTGCGAGTGCATCATCCATTACAACAAGGATTAAGACACACTAAGACTGCATCTAACATAGTTCTCTTGAGGAGTGCGAGTGCATCATCCATTACAACAAGGATTAAGACGAAGATGTAATGTAACATCAGTGTTATCCTTAAATAGTGCGAGTGCATCATCCATTACAACAAGGATTAAGACGCAATAGTGCCACTTATTTAACAATTATTAGTGTGTGCGAGTGCATCATCCATTACAACAAGGATTAAGACGCGAATTTTTTTTGTTGTTTTCAACTACTTTTGCACTCGTGCGAGTGCATCATCCATTACAACAAGGATTAAGACAGACCCAAAGCTCCCTTTGCTAGCATTGTAGCAAGTGTGCGAGTGCATCATCCATTACAACAAGGATTAAGACAAATTTTGGCCTACAAGTCCGTTTTTTGCCTTTCGCTTGTGCGAGTGCATCATCCATTACAACAAGGATTAAGACTCGGTAACTTCTATTGTATAAACATAGTCATCTGTGGTGCGAGTGCATCATCCATTACAACAAGGATTAAGACCCGTGTTGTCGAGGGCTGAAGTAATATATTAATTCTGTGCGAGTGCATCATCCATTACAACAAGGATTAAGACTATTTAAATTATTTCGGGCAACCTGAATCTTTGGCGTGCGAGTGCATCATCCATTACAACAAGGATTAAGACTTACTCCATAATGCAAGAAGTAAGCTTTTTCAGTTGTGCGAGTGCATCATCCATTACAACAAGGATTAAGACGAAAATACCGTCTCTCTTCAGACAGTTTTGAGCAGAGTGCGAGTGCATCATCCATTACAACAAGGATTAAGACGCTTTGTTTTCGGGGGCTTTTTGGCCTAATTCGGCAGTGCGAGTGCATCATCCATTACAACAAGGATTAAGACTTGTTTAGAATGAGTAATAGCAACATCAATAGTAGCAGTGCGAGTGCATCATCCATTACAACAAGGATTAAGACCGACTTCGATGTCTACGGAACGGCCAACGCTGGGCAAGTGCGAGTGCATCATCCATTACAACAAGGATTAAGACTCTGCCACAAAGATGGTTTCGACAAGTTGCGGTTTGTGCGAGTGCATCATCCATTACAACAAGGATTAAGACGGAGCTTTTTGTCCCAATTCCTTACATTTAGCCAGGTGCGAGTGCATCATCCATTACAACAAGGATTAAGACAATTAATATCCAACATGACTCTACCGCAGTCATGTGTGCGAGTGCATCATCCATTACAACAAGGATTAAGACCCTAAAGAGGTGGACTTTCTTATCCAAGTCACCAAGGTGCGAGTGCATCATCCATTACAACAAGGATTAAGACGTCTTCTGCTGAGACATTTGCCTCTGTCAGACTTTTTGTGCGAGTGCATCATCCATTACAACAAGGATTAAGACCCTCTGTCAGACTTTTTAAGAGTTTTATTTGTTTCAGTGCGAGTGCATCATCCATTACAACAAGGATTAAGACATCGTCAATTTCCTCGATTGGCGTTAAACGACCTTTGTGCGAGTGCATCATCCATTACAACAAGGATTAAGACCCCCTCTACCTTTAATTTTGCTGTGCCTGTAGATCTTTGTGCGAGTGCATCATCCATTACAACAAGGATTAAGACAGCTTTAGCACTAGGAATAGTATTATTTAAATTGTGCGAGTGCATCATCCATTACAACAAGGATTAAGACTAATATTGCAAAGAACTCTAAGAAAGTTCTTTAGCTCGTGCGAGTGCATCATCCATTACAACAAGGATTAAGACCTACGATATGAATATCAATAGCTATGATAAATGCAGTGCGAGTGCATCATCCATTACAACAAGGATTAAGACTGGTTTATTAGGTTTCCCTTACCACCTCTGAATGATGTGCGAGTGCATCATCCATTACAACAAGGATTAAGACCTACAACGTAATAACCAAATCTTTTAAGTTGGCTAATGTGCGAGTGCATCATCCATTACAACAAGGATTAAGACAAGTGTGTGTTCACTTGCCCATGCGTCTAGGGTCCGGTGCGAGTGCATCATCCATTACAACAAGGATTAAGACTTCTGGACCAAAATCCTCATCGAAATCATCATCGTGTGCGAGTGCATCATCCATTACAACAAGGATTAAGACGTAGACCAAGGTTTGAGTGATAGACGTTCTTGAACGTGCGAGTGCATCATCCATTACAACAAGGATTAAGACCCGTTACGAAGTGTGGAGAAGAGGAAATCCAAGTGGTGCGAGTGCATCATCCATTACAACAAGGATTAAGACTTCATTTTCCAAAACAGACATGCCAGTGGTGTGGAACTTGTGCGAGTGCATCATCCATTACAACAAGGATTAAGACGCTATATCACCCTGATAGGTGTCAAGAGGATTATAATGCAGTGCGAGTGCATCATCCATTACAACAAGGATTAAGACGTAAATTCTATTGCTAGATTCTGATGCATTAGTGTGTGCGAGTGCATCATCCATTACAACAAGGATTAAGACTTAGGAGGTCATGATTAATACTGAGGAGTTTACAAAGTGCGGTGCGAGTGCATCATCCATTACAACAAGGATTAAGACGCATTTGTTAGTACCTCACCAGTATGGAGTTTAATAGTGCGAGTGCATCATCCATTACAACAAGGATTAAGACTCTGCCGATTGTCATTTTCGGCAGTTTCCACATTCCCGTGCGAGAGCATCATCCATTACAACAAGGATTAAGACAGCCGTGTCTTCGTTCTTGACCCAAGTTTCAAGTGCGAGTGCATCATCCATTACAACAAGGATTAAGACGCCATTTCGGCCAACTGTTCGTGGGTCAACCCCTTTGTGCGATGGCATCATCCATTACAATAAGGACTAAGACAATTCAAGCGGGTTTCTTGTGCCGATACAAGGTAAAGACGTCTTACGTATACAGTGTAGAGCAGATGGACCCACTGGCTTATAAACTCACGAAGGACCAATAGCTCCCAAATACATCAACTCGCCAACCCACAACTTCACCAGCCCACAACTCGCCAACCCACAACTTCGCCAACCCACAACTTCACCAGCCCACAACCTCACCAATCCACAACCTCACCCACACACGACCTCACCCACTTACCAATTCTCCACCTCACTACTTCATCAGCCCACAGCCTTACAGCCTCACCCATTCACAACCTCACCCACACACGAACTCACCCACTTACCAGTTCTCCACCTCACAACCTAACAACCTCATCACCTCATAATCTTACCCACTTACGAACTCACTATCTCATCAAGTTACCAACCCACAACCTCACCAACTCTGGAACTCACTATCTCATCAACTCATCAGCCCACAACCTCACCAACCCGCAACTTCATCAGCCCACAACTTCATCAGCCCACACCCTCCCCAACTCAAAACCTCCCCAACTCAAAAACTTAAATTGTTACTTTTTACTTTGCAATAGTGCTCTGTTTTTCACTCCGTTCTAGCGAAAATTTAGGTTGAAAAGTAGGTAAATGGGCACTTCTTGTAGTCTTTCACCTCTCCTATTTTGTCTATTTTAAAGAAGAGGACCTGCATTTTGCACCATTTAGCCTTTCTAGTTTGGTTGCCAACTCATAATTTTTCACGTCCAATTACCCACTTTTCAGCCCCTAAAAACCACTTTTTAACGACTATTTCGCCCTTTTGAGCCATGTTTTTAATGGCTTAAAAGGGTTATGTTTATGCAATTGTAGTGTATTTTTATGCTTTTCGTTTCACATTTAGGGGCATTTGGCACTGCGTTTTGTACCATTTTACCTTGCGTTTAGCACCAAAACGCACCGCATTTAGCACCAAAACGCACTGCGTTTAGCGGCATATTGCATTGCGTTTAGTAGCGAAACGCAGTGCATTTAGCTACAAATGGGCCCAAATGTGGTGCAAACGGCGGCTTGCTTAAATAAAAATTCATTTTGCCGGCATTTACAACCACCCCCTTTTTGCATCAAAAACAACTTTCGCGAGAATCGATTTTTTGCGGCAAGGTTGGCGATTGGTGGACAAAAAGGGTAGTCTTCGTGTTAAAAATCATGCTGAAAAATTGACATGACTTCAAGTCGACGGGTTGGTAAGATTTCAAGTTAACGAGTTGACGAGGGGAGCTGGTTCGTGCGTTTTTGATTTGATGATTTGATGTATTTACGAGTTTGTGAGTTGATAAGGATTGTTGGGCACCCCATGCAAGTCATTGCACTTAACTCTTTAACCTTGGCATTCCTCTTTGTCCCTTTTTGGGGTTTATTCCTTTTCAACCCGTAACCACGTTTTGCCTCAGGCAAATGGGAGTGGATTTTGGACTTAATCGTATCTTTCTCCGCTACATTCGTACATGAGCGGGGTGTTTGTCTTGGTCTTGCATCGCAAGGACAACAAACGGAACAACACGTTTTTCTGAGGCCGTAATTTGATAATTGCTCCTTTAAATCGTTGTAAGTTGGGGTTGTGTAAGTTGTGTCTCAAATTGGCAGGTTCGGGTACTCTTGGCTTGCTCGTGGGTTGTTGGGTTATGCCGTTTCAGTGTCCCCCTAGGTGGGGAGCTGATGTGTAAGATAAGTAGGGCGCACAGAACCTCATCAGGGAATGATGGTGTGTGCATGTCGCCGTGTGGGTGGCTTTCAATGTCGTAAACTTGCCTGTTTTCTCTGTGGTTTAGATTTCTTAAGCGTTGGCTTTGTGCTAGAAGACGTCTTGTTTTGTGTTGACACAATGGGGAAGTGTAGGGCGGCAGTATCTCTTACCGTGGTATGGACTTTGCCGTATTGGGGTGCAACATGTGTGGTGTCTTGGGCTCTGGTGACTTCTGGCTAAATGGGGTTACAACTGAACCCCAGTAGTTAAAATAAGAGAAAATTGCGGCGCAACTTTGGAGGGAAACAAACAAATTGCTATCTTTGAAAGGATTAATTATGTTTCAAAAAATGGAAATCTTATGAAAAAGTTTATTTATTTGGCATTTGCTGTTTTAGCGTTGCTTGTTTCGTCTTGCAGTAAAGACGATAATGAGGGTAGCACCTCGTTAGATGGCGACTGGTATATTTACTTGGGAAATAACAACAGCAGTAAGAAGGGATATAGGTGGTTTCCCTCCAACCAATGTTCCCAAAAATCTGTATGGCGCATATCCGGAAACAGAATACATTTCGATTTGTATGATTCAGGGAGTGGTACTTGCAAGCTTAAGTCCATATATTACGAATACACCGCCGATAATGGCGTATTGAATATGATTGTTGCCGCAGACTCGCCTACCGATAGGGGCAAGAGAACCTCCATTAACTACCGCATGATAGGCAAGGAACTAATATTTAGCTGGAAGAACGGCTTATACGGAGACGAGATACAAGTGCTGCATAAAAAGGGAGTTGACTATGGTTACCTAGATCCGCTTGTAGGCTATTGGCGGTTAACTAAGGCAAGCGTGGGCAGCACCACGGTGTTTGTGAAACCTAATGAGTGTTTGTCTGGCTCTGTTGCGGCCAGTGTGCTGGGGCTTACCATATATTTGGATTACCCAGAGAACGGCACGTGCGTTAAGACAACAACGAACTTTACCTGGAAGAATGAAGGGGGGAGATATTCTGGCGTTAGCGATAGTGGAGAACACGTTACGTTCGACACGAATTTCGAAAACAACAACCAATCGTTGATTTACAGACAGAACACCAAAAATGGACTGATGACACTATACTTTAATAAAGTTAGGTGAGACGACTGTTGTTGGACCACCGCCTAGATTGACAAAAGGCGGACCGCACAATGGTATGGGGTTCGCCTTTTAGCTGTTTATAGAAGATGTGCGCCCTGTTTGGACCTTGCATGGGGTAAGCGATAAGGGTACGCAGACGGGCTATGGCAGCAGCCGTGGCGAGGGGGTAATGTTTTTAGTGGCCGTGTTGGCCTGCCGTTTTAAGGATAAAGGGTGTTGTGTGCCGTATGGGCAAAGCCGTTCTGCGCCCTGCCACACGCTTAAACCCCAATTGGTAGTTATACCGCTTACCAATTATTTTAGGTTGTTTCCTTTGTTTCCTGTCCATCTTTCGTTTGGTTGTCGGCATCTTGCTTGTTTTATTATCTTGACGTAGTTCGCCATACCTTGAAGGAGACAGACAAGATGCCCCCTGCAAGACACAAAGCCTGCACAGGTTCTAGCGGCCAATTTAAGGTAAAGGCAACGGCCAATTTGGGATAAAAGCATGTTTGCGTTTGGTGGCGACAGCATCCATCTAGGGTGTGGGCAAAGGAAAAATAAAAAGCGGAACGGGCTGATGTCCGTTCCGCTTTGATGTTTTTTATGCCATTGTGGGCGCGCAAAGGTAGGGGGATAACCCTAGTCTTGCTTATCTTTAATGGCTTGCATGATTTTTGCTTCCAGCTCTTCGCACAGTTCGGGGTTGTCTTTGAGCAGGTTCTTGGTGGCATCGCGGCCTTGACCTAGCTTGGCCTCGTTGTACGAGAACCACGAACCACTCTTCTTAATGATTTCGTATTCAACGCCGAGGTCGAGAATTTCGCCCACCTTAGATATGCCTTCGCCGAAAGTAATCTCGAATTCGGTTTTGCGGAAAGGCGGTGCAACCTTGTTTTTCACCACTTTTACGCGCACTTGGTTGCCTACGATGTTGTCGCCATCTTTAATGCTGGTTACTTTGCGAATGTCCAAACGAACACTGGCGTAGAACTTCAATGCGTTGCCGCCAGTGGTTGTTTCGGGGTTGCCGAACATCACGCCGATTTTCTCGCGCAACTGGTTGATGAAGATGCAAGTGGTGTTGGTTTTGCTGATGGTAGACGTTAGCTTACGCAGGGCTTGGCTCATCAGTCGTGCTTGCAGGCCCACATTGTTGTCGCCCATGTCGCCTTCAATCTCCTTTTTGGGGGTAAGGGCAGCCACAGAGTCGACAACAAGGATGTCGATGGCCGACGAACGGATGAGCTGGTCGGCTATTTCGAGAGCCTGTTCGCCGTTGTCGGGTTGCGAAATCCAAAGGTTGGCCACGTCTACGCCAAGCTTTTCGGCATAGAATCGGTCGAAGGCGTGCTCGGCATCGATAAAGGCTGCAATGCCGCCAGCCTTTTGCGCTTCGGCAATGGCGTGGATGGCGAGCGTGGTTTTACCCGACGATTCGGGGCCATATATCTCGATGATGCGGCCGCGGGGATAACCTCCCACGCCTAAGGCCACGTCTAGGCCGATGCTGCCCGTGGGTATTACCTCTACATTCTCTATCTGCTCGTCGCCCATTTTCATTATCGAGCCTTTGCCAAAGTCTTTCTCTATCTTGCTCATCGCCGCTTGCAGGGCCTTGAGCTTGGCCTCATCGGGCGAAAGTTGTTTGCTTTCTTCTTTTGCCATTTGTTGTTGTTTTAGGTATGATGGGAGTGGTTTAAGGGTTACAATTCAAGGTCGCCACCGAACTCTTCGTGCCAAGGCAGTCCTTGTATGTTGAGCTGTTCCATGAATGGATCGGGGTCGAACTCTTCTACGTTCCATACGCCCGGCTTGCGCCAGAGGCCCTTGAAGAACATCATTGCGCCAATCATGGCGGGCACGCCCGTGGTGTAGCTAACGCCTTGCATGCCCGTTTCTTTGTAGGCTTCTTGGTGTTTACAGTTGTTATAAACGTAGTAAGTAAGTTCCTTGCCGTCTTTTACGCCACGAATGCGGCATCCAATGGATGTTTCGCCATCGTAGTTGGCACCCAAGTCTTGTGGGTTGGGCAGCACGGCTTTCAGGAATTGAAGGGGAACGATGTTCACTTTGACACGCTTACCCGAACCATCGGCTAGCGGTGCCTCGTATTCTATCTCGTCGATACGCGACATGCCGAGGTTTTGTATCACGTCGAGATAAGTGAGATATTGTTGTCCGAAGGTCATCCAAAAGCGTGCTTGACGAATGGTGGGATAATTCTTCACCAAGCTTTCAAGCTCTTCGTGGTGCATCAGGTAACTTTCGCGCGGGCCAATATTGGGGTAAGTGATGGGCTGATGCACGGCCAGCGGTTCGGTTTCGAGCCACTCTCCGTCTTTGTAGTACAAGCCCTTTTGGGTTATCTCGCGTATGTTAATCTCTGGATTGAAGTTGGTTGCGAAGGCCTTGTGGTGGTTTCCGGCGTTGCAGTCGACGATGTCGAGATAGTGAATTTCGTCGAAATGGTGCTTGGCTGCGTATGCCGTGTAGATGCCGCTTACGCCTGGGTCGAACCCACAGCCAAGAATGGCGGTGAGCCCAGCCTCTTCAAAGCGTTGCTTGTAGGCCCATTGCCACGAGTATTCAAAGTGCGCCTCGTCTTTGGGTTCGTAGTTGGCGGTGTCTAGGTAGTTGCAACCGCAGGCCAAACAAGCCTCCATGATGGTGAGGTCTTGGTAGGGTAGGGCCAGGTTGATAACCAGTTCGGGTTTAAAGTCGTTGAACAGGGCTTTCAGTTGTTCAACGTCGTCGGCGTCTACTTGTGCCGTCTTGATGTCCATATCATAGCCTTTGGCATGTATGGCATCCACTATTTCGTCGCACTTTTCCTTTCGGCGGCTGGCAATCATAAACTCGCCGAAGTGCGTTTTGTTTTGTGCGATTTTAAATGCGGCCACGGTAGCAACGCCACCTGCGCCAATCATAAGAACTTTTCCCATATCGTTTTATTGTTTCTGTTTGCTGTGTTTGTGTTGCCGCAGGGTGTTGCGGAGGGGCTGTTCGGGGCGAACGCCGGTGTGCTTATTGGGCGTTTATCTCGTCGCTTCTTATGCCGAGGGCGTTCATGAGCGAGTAGCCCAATATTTCTTGGCGGAAGTTTCCGCCAGGGAGGGGCTGCATGGCGAAGACGGTTACGCGCTTGCTGTCGTCGTCTAGGCGGTGCATCTGTCGGCGAAGGGCCTCGTATAACTCAGCGTTTTCGGCGTTTGGCACAACCATTACGCGCTTAACTTCGGACTGGGCACAGACTGTTTGCACCACATCGAGAAAAAAGTCGGTGGCGTTTACCAAATCTTCCACGGGGTATGTGCCGATGGCGAACTCGCCCAAGCCGTCTTTGAAGGCCTTGCCGTTTAGCTCATCGGCGAAGTTGGCAGGCGAAAAGTTCTCCATTTGGGTTTTCGCCTTGCTATGAACCATCACCACTTGCAGGCTGTTTTCGCCGTTGCGCACGCCTCCATCGAGGGCGATGCAGTCTAGCCAGCGTGCCAAGTCGGCTTGCGGAATGCGCCGGCCGATGATGCGTTCGAAGTTAACGATGAGGTTGAATGCCACGTTGTCTACGTAGTCGGCATCAACTACGATGACGTTTTCGCTCCAATTGTTTTTTACGGCTTGTTCCATTGTTGCAAAGATAACAAGAACTTGCGTAAAAAAGGCAGGGTGGGGCGATTATTTTTTACCCACTTAATAGCATTTGATGCGATACATCAGGCCCAGTTCGAGCTTGTTGGTGTGGTAATCGGACAGGCCGCAGGCGTGGTTATAGTCTACATTCTGACCCATGTATGCCAAGAAAAGGCGTAGGTTTTGCCCTTTGACGGGGAAGTATTCTAGGCTGGCCACATAGCTGTAATACTTGCGATAGTTTTTTAACGCCTCGTATTGGGGAATGCTTGTGGTTTCGTAACTGCCCCGAAGTTTGAGGTTGCATTGCGGTGCAAACTGCCAATTGGCTTCGCTGACGAGGGTGTTGTAGTGAACGTTGCCGAAGAACACGCCTTCTTCGTTGTTTACAAGGCTATTTAATTCGCCCGATGCGATACGCAAACGGTCTAGTTCGTCAACGGCCCCATAATAGTCTATGTACCATTGCAGCTTAGGTAAGTAGAGCCTTTGGCCAAGACTAAGCATGCGCGAATACTTGCCCTTAGCCTGCGTTTGCAGTCCCCATGCCCATCGGGTTTGCAGTCGGTCGTTGAAGAAATTGCCGTTCCAGTTGGCAATATAGGTGAGGGGGATGTTGCTGGGCGTGAGTTGTTCGCGGTCGGTGGCAAAGTTCGGACCAGCCATCCTGGCATCCTTGGCATACTCTTGCTCGAACGTTCCGTTGTGCGAGTCGGTTATTTGTAGGCCGAACTCTTGGGTTGGCACGGGCTTGAACGTTACTTGCGCACCCGCAACGAAACATTCCATGTGCCCAACGAAGTCGCAATATTGGTATACAAAGAGTGGGTTCTCATCGTATTCGTAGCCTCCCCATATCTGTCCAATCTTTCCTGCCTGCACTTCCCACTTGGGATTGAAGGTGTAACCCACCATCATCATGTCGGTGGCCTTGGCAAAATTGTCTTCGCCTTGTGGTTCGTAGCCGTTGTTAAGGTGCTGTCGCAGACGATAGAAGAGCTTATCCGTGACGTGTCCTTTAATCTCCAAACGCAACTGACGGTTGACAAACGCCCCCCTCCAAGTACCGTTATGTTCGGTGGCGCGTGCTGCTGCGGCGAAGTTGAGGTAGAGGTTAAAGGCGTCTGTTTTCTTTTCTAGCTTCAACACCCGTTCGGCAATCGAGGGTGTTTCGTCGTCTTCGCCGCCCATACCCGTGTTGTTTCCCTGCGCCAAAGCCGTTAGGGGCAGGCATAGGAACAGGGACATGGCGGTAAGTAGATTGTTTACTTTCATGATGTTTGTTAGTGAGTATTTAAAGTTTATGAGTGTTTGGGTTTGTTAGTTGGTGAACTTGTGAGGTTCGTTAATTGATGTGCTTATGGGGCTTATGCTTTCATTCGGGCGCCAACGCGGACGAACGTGAACCCGCTTACGAGTTGCAAAAGGATGATTGCCGTAGCCATAGTCTGATTGTTTGATGGTTGTGTCGCACCCGTCCATCATTCGTTGGTATATGATGATCGCGCGTATCAATATGCAAATATAGGAAAGTTTGCGCTAGTATGGTGCATCGATGAGATGTTTTTTGAGAATGAAGGGAGAAAAGTGGGCGTTGTTGCTATTGCGGAGTGTTTGTGTTTTTGATTATGCAGCGTGGTTTTGGGTGAGGATAAAGGGCGGTGGTGTAGTCGGAGTGGTCTGTGAAAGGTTGGCAAACATGTAACGCCTCAATAGCTTTTGTGGGCTGTTGAGGCGTTTTATGCTTGTTTTCCTATTCTTTTCCTGTTAAGCCTTTTTATTTTACTGCGTATTTACTTAATTATCCTTGTTCCTCAATGAGCCATTTCTCATAATCAGCATATAAGGGATTAGATATGTTCGTTCTTACGATTTCACGTATTTTGAATGCTATTTCAAAAGTGTCATATCCATAGGTGTTGTAACAAGTTGTAGCAAAAGAATGCGGTACAAATTTACGATAACATACAGAATTAGGATTTACAATAATATCAAGTATTTCTTTGATTCGTGCATTATCCAAAAAGAGCTTTCTTCCAAGAACTATATACTTAATGCAGCCGTCAATACTAAATTTGCTATCATAGTCCATGATGAATAATCTATGCTCATCCTCGTTCGCCCAATCCTTATGCTTCAAGAAAAATAATGGCTTCCAGTTGTTTTTTATAAAATCTTCTGGAGACGTAGCTTCATAGTCAATTTCTTTATCATTTGGGGTATTGAAAAAACTATACTCTACATCCTCAAATTTATAAAAATGTTGGGACAAGATGTCTTTATTCTGAGCTATGAAAGCTTCTTTGTCTATCACTATACAAACTCCATTTGAATTATCAGCATAGTGAGCCCACATGGCTGGATGGTTAGAGCCTTCAATTCCATGACCTAGAATGTCATAGTTCTGAGAGAAACTGATTGTATGACACTTCTCCTTGATGTACTTTTCTGCATTGCACATTACCATGAAGTTATTGTCCAGACGCATATTATGCACATTACCCTCATTCATGTCGTTGAGGCTTGTAAAAGACGACGTTTTTAGAGTCAAATCGCCCATTATCAACTTAAAGGAGTCCAGTTTAGTATAATGAAACAATGCCCCATCAGCCTTATGTGGTAATTCTTCGTGTCCATAGAGATACACTGGCAGTTTTGTAAGTAACATTATGATAGTCCTTAATTAATATTGATTGTAATTGTGTTATTCTCGATGTATATTGCTTTGTCGCCTTGTACTTTCCAAATCGAAGTGCAATTGCAAGGGTGAGATTTCGCATTGGTGTAACTTTTGCCAATTTTCAGCCAAGTTAAGTCTACATAATCCCATTCTCGGTAAAGCCCCTCTTTTATTCTGCTCATTAAATGTTTCATGTGTGTTATGTGATTATTTGCAAATACAGAAGTCGTCTTGACTATTAATATTTCTATAAATTGAGGGGGAGTTTATTATCTTTGTGCTACTAAACCAAGATAAACACTCTTCTTATGTGCGAAGTACTGGACAAAGATATTATAAAATTTGAATTACGGCTCCATTTGTCTGTGGCAAAATGTGGGTGCGTATCGAAAAGTGACCGACTGGTGATCGTTTGGCGCACACTCTACAAGCTGAGAGCAAGTTTCTTGTGGCACATAATGAGGGAAAAGGCAAGATGACTTCATTATATTACCTGTTGGTCAAAATCATTCAGGAGTTGTGTTCTTCGGGGAAAAGTTGGGAAAATGGTACTGTTACATACCACATAAATGCGCTGCCTATAATCGTTCTCCTCACCAGTAACCCCCATCGCCTTCATTATTTGCTTGCGGACTTCTCGTTCAAGTGATACATATTCTGTGTCCAGCATTCCTTTTTTGAGTTCTTGTTGATTATAGTCGAAGTATAGAATAATCGTATTAGGATTAATTATAAATCTGCTCCCTATAAGATTCCACCAATATTGGTCAGTAGGTCCTAATGAAGTCCCATAGATATAAAAGATGTCCGCCTCTTGAATTAATGAAATACATTCTAGATCAACATTTGTCCCTAATTCCTGGTTTCTCTTGGGTTTTATCACTAAATCTAGGAAATTCTCATTCTCGCAGAACGTTTTGTTGTCTACCTGTGTTAAATCGTTGACACCAAACAGTAAGTCAGTTTCATTTAGTATGCCATGTATGTGCTTTATGCTCCTAATTTTGAAGGTATCAGAGTTAAGGGAATCACTAAAATAGCCTTTGCTATCCCAGTATGTACTCAAGAAACGTTCTAACGTTGATGTATAATTAAAGGTAACAATGTCTGCAATAACCTCTTTTTTAGAGACATGTGTTTTGAACTTATTCTTTTGAGGAGCGGGGTGTAGGTAGTTTTCTGGGGTTATTAAATCTTCCCAAAACTTATTTCTGTCCTCATCCGTAATATACGGACTATTTTTTTCAACCAAAGTGAGATAGCTGTTGAGTGCATGACTAATATCTCTATAAAAATCAATGAATAGATCCACGTCAGAAACTTCTTTGGTAAACAGTCCCAAAGCAACCTCTAAGTCTTTCCAATGCTTTTCCTTTTCTGTTCTTTTGGCAATTTCTGAGAGAAAATGTCTTTTTATAGATGTAACGTTTTCAATTGAACTGTCTAAAGAATCGTAATACTTAAGAAAATCAGGATATCCAGTAGGCATGCCCATCCGCATATCAAACCCATTCCCGAAGATGTAAACACAGTTAGTCATCGTTATCTTTTAATATAAAAATAATCGCAGTAGTCCCGTTTTTATAGGGGTACTGCGATTAATATAAATACTATCTCTTTACTTCACTTCCTCAAAATCTGCGTCTTGCACATTGTCGCCAGTGCTGTCGCCTTGTGCTTGCTCACCGCCTGCGCCTTGGAAACCGGCGTTGGGATCGGGTTGAGCACCGCCTGCGCCTTGGTACATCTGTGCGCTAGCAGCTTGCATCACGCTGTTAAGGTTGTTGATGGCAGCATCTATTGCGGCAACATCGGCAGCCTTGTGGGCGTCTTTAAGCTGTTGCAGTGCGCTTTCGATACCTGGCTTTTGGTCGGCAGGGATTTTGTCACCGTTATCTTTCAAGAAGTTCTCGGTGGTGAAAATCATCGAGTCGGCTTGGTTAAGCTTGTCCACCTTCTCACGCTCGGCCTTGTCGGCAGCTGCGTTTTGTTCAGCCTCAGCCTTCATGCGCTCAATCTCTTCCTTGCTCAATCCGCTGCTAGCCTCGATGCGTATTTTCTGTTCCTTGCCTGTGGCCTTATCTTTGGCAGACACGTTAAGGATGCCGTTGGCGTCGATATCGAACGTTACTTCAATCTGTGGAACACCGCGACGAGCGGGTGCGATACCTTCGAGGTTGAACTGTCCGATGCTCTTGTTTTGCGAAGCCATAGGACGTTCGCCCTGCAAAACGTGGATGGTAACAGCCGTTTGGTTGTCTACTGCGGTAGAGAACGTTTCGCTCTTCTTGTGCGGGATGGTGGTGTTGGCGTCGATAAGCTTGGTCATTACGCCACCCATTGTCTCGATACCCAGCGTAAGAGGCGTAACGTCGAGCAATACGATGTCGCCCACACCGCTCTCCTTGTTGAGGATAGCACCCTGAATGGCGGCACCCACGGCTACCACTTCGTCGGGGTTAACGCCCTTCGAAGGCTCTTTGCCGAAGTAGTTCTTCACCAATGTCTGCACGGCGGGGATGCGGCTCGAACCTCCTACGAGGATAACTTCGTCGATATCCGAGGTAGACAGCTTGGCATCCTTTATGGCGTTTTGGCACGGTACGAGACAAGCCTGTATCAAGTCGTGTGCCAATTGCTCGAACTGGGCACGCGTCAAGGTCTTCACCAAGTGCTTGGGCACACCACCCTCTGCCGATATATAAGGCAGGTTGATTTCGGTTGAAGTGGTGCTCGACAGCTCAATCTTAGCTTTCTCGGCAGCCTCTTTCAGACGTTGCATGGCCATGGGGTCCTTCGTTAGGTCGATTCCCTCGTCGGCCTTAAAGCCATCGGCCAGCCATTTGATTATCACTTGGTCGAAGTCGTCGCCGCCCAAGTGGGTGTCGCCATTGGTAGAAAGCACTTCGAATACGCCACCACCAAATTCGAGGATGGAGATATCGAACGTACCGCCACCAAGGTCGAACACGGCAATCTTCATGTCCTTGTTGCCCTTGTCTACACCGTATGCCAGGGCGGCAGCTGTTGGCTCGTTAACGATACGTTGTACGTTAAGGCCTGCGATTTGTCCAGCTTCTTTGGTTGCTTGACGTTGCGAGTCGGAGAAGTATGCAGGAACCGTAATGACGGCATCGGTTACTTCTTGTCCGAGATAGTCTTCGGCGGTTTTCTTCATCTTTTGAAGTATCATCGCCGATATTTCTTGCGGTGTGTATTTGCGGCCTTCGATGTCCACACGAGGCAATCCGTTTTCGTCTACTACGGTGTAAGGCATGGCCTCAGCCTCTTTGCGGCTTTGCTCGTAGGTCTCTCCCATAAATCGTTTAATCGAGTAAACGGTGTTCTTGGGGTTGGTG